>Ga0189282_100085_pt1 | contig 139425 bp, 122 predicted proteins | sample N26C3minimetaG_FD_130328 | JGI IMG/M metagenome (GOLD analysis project Ga0189282, IMG submission 130328) | Marine microbial communities from the Costa Rica Dome - N26 C3 mini metaG | ecosystem: Environmental > Aquatic > Marine > Oceanic > Photic zone | place: Costa Rica: the Eastern Pacific... | reverse complement strand
GGCGGCACGCGGTATCACGGTCACGGATGTCGAGAATGTGCTGCGGGCTGAAAACGTCGAACTTCCTGCGGGCAAGATTGAATCGATCAACCGCGATACCATCGTGCGCCTGAACCGCGAATATGCAGATCCGTCGGACTTCAACAACATGGTGATCCGCAAGGGTGCGGATGGCGGTTTTGTGCGCCTTGCCGATATCGCGACCGTTGAAAAAGGCTCAGAGCGCGACGAACGCACGTTCCGCGGCAACGGCATTCCTGTCATTGGTCTTGGCGTGGTCAAGCAGTCCAAGGGCAATACGCTGGCCGTTGCGCAGGCGGCCAAAGCGGAAGCGGAGCGCATCCGCGAGACCCTGCCTGAGAGCATGGAGCTGATGGTTGCCTACGACACCTCCATCTTCATCGAGAAAGCGATTGACGAGGTGTATTTCACCCTCGCGGTCGCTATGGGCCTTGTGGTGCTGGTGCTCTATCTGTTCCTTGGCAATATCAAGACCGTGCTGGTGCCTGCGGTTACCGTGCCGGTTTGTATCATCGCAAGTTTCTGGGTGCTGAGCCTTTTTGATGTCTCGATCAACCTGATCACGCTTCTGGGCCTTGTGATGGCGATCGGCCTTGTGGTCGATGATGCCATTGTGGTGCTTGAGAATATCTACCGCCGCGTTGAAGAGGGTGAGCCAGGCCTGCTGGCTGCCTACCGCGGCGCCCGCCAGGTGGGTTTTGCGGTGATTGCGACCACTTTGGTGCTGATTGGCGTGTTTGTGCCGATCATGTTCCTGACCGGCAACGTCGGTCGGCTGTTCGGCGAACTGGCGATCACCATGTCTGCTGCTGTGGCATTCTCGAGCCTCGTTGCACTGACCCTGAGCCCGATGATGTGTTCGATCCTGGTGCGGCGGCGCAACAAGAAGCCGGCTTTTGCCAGTTGGCTTGACCGCATGTTCAAGCGTGTTCAGGACGGATATGCAAACCTGCTCAGGATCTGCCTTGCAAACAAACTGGTCGTAACCTTCATCTTCCTGACCTGTTTTGCTCTGATTGCCGGGCTTCAGGGCCGCATCCAGAGCGAGCTCGCGCCCATTGAGGATCGTGGCAACCTCTTTATGCGGGTGAAGGGCCCTGAGGGCGCCAGCCATGAATTCATGGTGCAACAGGCGCTCAAGATCGAAGAGCAGGTTCTGCCGCTTCTGGACACAGGCGAGTTGCAGCGCTTCCTTCTCCGGGTTGACGGCAGCGGCGCCTGGGGGTTTGTAATCCTGACGCCCTGGGACGAACGCGAACGCTCTTCTACTGAGATACTGCAGGAGCTCCGGCCGAAGCTCATGAACAATGTGCCGGGCGCACAAGCGATCCCGATCGAGAGCACCGGCCTGACCCGGGGCGGCGGCTCGGAAGAGTTCCAGTTCGTGATTGGTGGCTCGACCTACGAAGAACTAGGCCGTTTCAAACAGGTTATCCTTGATGAACTGGCTGACTATCCGGGTCTTGTGAACGTGGACACCGACTATGAAGAAACCCAGCCCCAGTACCGTGTGCGTATCGACCGTGAACGGGCGGCGGACATGGGCGTTTCCATCCGCGAGATAGGCCGCACGCTTGAGACCATGATGGGGGGCCGCCGGGTGACCACTTATGTGGACGACGGCGAAGAATACGACGTGATTCTGCAGGCGCAGGAGATGGACCGTCGGCAACCGCTCGACATGGAAAACATCTATGTCGCATCAGGCCGCACCGGTGACCTGATCCCGCTCACCAACCTTGTGGAGGTTGCGGAGGATTCTGGCGCGGGTGACCTGAGGCGCTTCAACCGCGTGCGGGCGCTCACCGTCTCGGCCAACGTCGCGCCGGGCTATACCATCGGTGAAGTAACTGAGCATATGGAAAACCTCGTGCGTGAGGTGATCCCGGATGTGACAAGCATCGACTACAAGGGTGCCACGCGGGAATACAAGGAAGCGGGCAATGACATCTATTTTGTCTTCGGCCTTGCGCTTGTGGTGGTGTTCCTCATTCTCGCGGCCCAGTTCGAAAGCTTTGTGCACCCGTTTGTGATCATGCTGACAGTACCGCTTGCGGTACTGGGTGGCTTGCTTGGCCTGTACCTCGCCGGCAGCACGTTCAACATCTATAGCCAGATCGGGCTGATCATGCTGATCGGCCTCGCGGCCAAGAACGGCATCCTCATCGTCGAGTTCGCCAACCAGCTCAGGGACGAGGGCAAGGACATTCGTGATGCGCTGATGGAAGCCTCCACGCTTCGCCTGCGTCCGATCATGATGACCGGCCTCTCGACCGCCATGGGGGCGGTGCCGCTGATGATTGCGTCAGGCGCAGGGGCTGCCAGCCGTCAGACCATCGGTGTGACCGTGTTTGGCGGTGTGATTGTCGCCACCTTCTTCACGCTCTTCATCGTGCCGGTTTTCTACGACATCTTCGCGAAATATACCAAATCCCCCGGCTACGTGGCCGCGAAACTGCGCGAAATCGAGGAGAAGGAAGCCAAGGGCATCCCGGCTGAGTAAGCTGCTGCGCTGTAAAAAATAGAAGCCGGGAAGGGTCACTTTCCCGGCTTTTTCATTCTGGCGAATAAGGTCAGTTATACTGTCTTGGCGAAATCGACCTTGAAGCCGGCGTCTTCGAGCGCATCGACAAGGCTTTGCGCATGGTCGCGGTCCTTGGCTTCGATCACCAGTTCCATCTCGGTCTGTTTGAGCGACAGTGCGCCAAATTCGCGCTGGTGGCGCATCTCGATGATGTTGGTGCCCACACGGGCGACCACGTCGGTCACCTTCGCGAGTGCACCAGGCTGGTCCATCATGGTGATGCGCAGGCGGGCGAGGCGGCCGTCGCGCGCCATGCCGCGCATGATAGCGCTGGCAAGCAGGCGGCTGTCGATATTGCCGCCCGAGAGCACGATGCCGACCTTGTGGCCCTTGAAGAGCTCAGGATGATGCATGACGGCCGCAAGGCCGATGCCACCGGCACCCTCGACCACCACTTTCTCGATTTCCATGATGGTGACAATCGCCGCCTCGATATGGCGCTCAGGCACGGTCACAATCGCGTCTACGAGCGACTTGACCACGTCCTGCGTGCGTTCACCCGGTTTGTTGACGGCGATACCCTCCGCGATGGAGATATTGTTGCCACGCAAGCTTTTACCCTCAAATGTCTCCTTCATTGCCGGGAAGGCTTCAGTTTGCACGCCTACGATGCGGATGCCCGGGTTGATATGCTTGGCAATGGTGGCGATACCCGAGATCAGGCCGCCACCGCCGATGGGCACCACGAGCGTGTCGAGGTCCGGCACATCTTCCAGCATCTCAAGGCCAACGGTGCCCTGGCCTGCCATCACGAGCGGGTCGTCAAACGGGTGGATGAAGGTAAGGTTTTCCTTGTCCGCGAGGGCATAGGCTGCCTTGGTCGCTTCCTCGAAGTTCGAGCCCGTGAGCACAACACGTGCGCCGAGCTCCTCGGTGCGTTTCACCTTGTTGAAAGGTGTGCCTTCGGGCATGACGATAGTGGCCGGGATGCCAAGGCGCCCGGCATGGTAGCTGATGCCCTGTGCGTGGTTGCCGGCGGAGGCCGCGATAACACCGCGGGTATTCTTGGGCAGTGACAGCAGTTTGTTGAGGGCGCCGCGCTCCTTATAGGCTGCGGTGAACTGGAAAATCTCGAACTTGAGCCAGCATTCAGCCCCGGTAATCTGGGACAGCGTTTGTGACTTTTCCATCGGCGTGCGTTTTACCGCGCCTTTGATTGCCCTTTCAGCTTCATAAACATCTTGTGCGCTTATCGGCAATAATTGTTCACTCACGGCTCACTCCACGAAATAAAAATACGGTCCGCAGCTTTGCCACAGACCGTACTATGTGTCTAGGAAAAGGTGAATTTTTATAGGAAACGAGCCACGATCCGGTCGATTGCCGCCTGACATTCAGCCTCTCGCATCAGCGGCACGTGGCCGAGGCCCGCGATTGTGACAGGTTCAAGGTCCGGGTGTTCACGTGCCATGCGCTCCAGCGTTTCCGCCGACAGGATGTCGGAAAGCTCGCCTCTCAGGACCGCCATGGGAATGCTGTGCAGGGCGCTGAAGGCTGGCCAAAGGTCAGGTGCAGACTGATCGTCCGCATTCTCGAAATTCTGGCTGATCGCGCCGTCATATTGTACGACAGGCTTGCCGCCCACGTCCTCATAAAGATTGTGCGTGTACCAGCGCCAGTCTTCTTCGGTGAAGTTCGGGTAGACACCGTCGTTGGCGCGTTTGACCGCCGCATAGGCCTCATCCCATGTCGCTGGCGGGGTGCCTTTGCCGACATAGCTTTTGATGCGCGCGATGCCTTTGGGGTCAACCTCGGGCCCGATATCGTTGATGATGGCAGCCTTCAGGGTGCCCGGATGCATGGCCTGCATAAGGATTGTCATCAGGCCGCCGAGCGACGTGCCAAGCGCGATGACCTGTGGGATGCCAAGGTGTCGCAAAAGGGCCATTACGTCGGCCACATGGGTAATAGGCGTATAGCGGCTGGGCTGCGGGTCATAGTCCGACTTGCCGCGCCCACGGTTGGCAATGGCGATGACGCGGCAACGGTCCGCCAGATGATCGGCGATGTCAGCGAAATCCTTGGGGTTTCGCGTCAGCCCCGGCATGCACAGCACAACAGGCGCGCCAGGTCCGGCGTGATTATAATCACGGTAATGTTGCCTGAGGCCGTCTGTGTTGGTGAAGAAACAGTCTTCATACTGTGCCATGTTTTTTAGCCCCCATAAATTGTGCGCAGTTCCCTTTTCAGGATTTTGCCGTTTGCGTTGCGGGGCAGGGCATCGATGAACTGTACACCTGAAATGCGTTGCTGTTTGCCGAGCCGTTCGTTGGCCCATTTGGTCAGCGTGGTGTCGTCAACATCTGCACCAGCTTCACGAACCACGACAGCAAGCGGGGTTTCGCCCCAGCGCTCGCTCTTGACGCCAATAACAGCGACTTCGTTCACGGCTTCATGTTTGATCAGCACAGCTTCAATGTCCTGCGGATAGATATTCTGCCCGCCCGAGAGGATCATGTCCTTCTTGCGGTCCACAATATAGAGATAGCCTTCTTCATCAAGCTGTCCAATATCGCCGGTCCTGAGCCAGGCTTTGCCGTGTTCGTCAATCCAGGTTGCCTCGGCCGTGGCGTCGGCCCGGTTCAGGTAGCCCGGCATAACAATACGCCCGCAGCCAACAATCTCGCCCGATTTCCCGCGCGGCACTTCCTTGTCATCATCGCCGATGATTTTGATGTCGGTGCCAATGAGCGGCTTGCCAACTGAGGCCATGCGGCCTTCGGCGTCCTCGGGGTCGAGCGTGGTGATGACACCTTCGGTCAGGCCAAAAAGCTCAATCACTGCTTTGGGGCCGAGGCGCTTGAACAGCGTTTCCTTGAGGTCGGCATGCAGGGGCGAGCCGCAGCTCATGACCGCCTCGATAGTGGAAAGGTCAAACGTCTCCTGATCCGGGACTTCCATCAGGCGCTGATACTGGATTGGCACCATGGTGAAATGGGTGATGCGTTCTTTCTCGATGGTGGCAAGGGTGTCGCGCGCGTCAAATTTGGGCGCGATGACCATCGTGCCGCCAGCGAGAAGGGTGCAGAGCATAGCGACCCAACTGATGTTGGAATAGAGCCCGATGGTAAAGAGCGTTCGTGCCGCCGAATGATAGCGCAACGCAATTGCGAGGTCATAGGCCCAGTCACGCCGCCCCTGATGCACATGGAGGATGCCCTTGGGCATGCCGGTGGTGCCGGAACTGTAGATGACATTGAGCGGATCGTCGCCGTGCAGGCCGACGTCAGGCAAGCTCTCGCTTGCGCCGGCGCTGAATGCTGGCAGCGTGTCGTCAGAAATAGACAGGACCTGCTGGTGCGCGTTCAGATAGGGCTTGAGGCGCGCGGTCTGGTCTGTGGTCGAGAAAACAGCGCTGACACTCGCGTCAGACAGCATGGCTTCAAGCGCCTCATCGCTGACCGACAGGTTGATCGGTACCGAACAAGCGCCTGATTTCATAATGGCCACAAGTACTTCAACCATTGCAATGCCATTGCTCATGACGACGCCGACCATTTGGCCGCGCGAAATGCCCTTGGCGATCAGCGCGTGGGCAATGCGGTTGGTATTCGCTTCAAACTCACGCCAGGAGACGGTGCGGCCTGCACAAACGAGGACTGGTTTGTTGTCCTTCCATTTGCCGTGGAGCGAGAGGATTTCCGGCAATAGCGGAGCATTGGTATCAAATGCGGCCATTTGACAATCCCACAGTAAAGTTGACAGGAATACCGCGACAAGCGGCGGGCAGGGGGCCGGAATGACCTTTATTCCGGCCCCACATACCTGGGGTTAAAACTTCAGGCCAAGCGTTGCCGTGATCGTGCGCGGCGGGCCGTAGAAGGTGGTGATGTTGTTCTCAAGGCCGAGGGTCGGGAAATTGTAACCCGCGGTCTTGTATTCCTTGTTGCCAAGGTTCTTGCCGTGCAGACCGAGCGAATAGTTGCCGTCCTCGGACGTCCAGACGATGCTGGCGTTAAAGAGGCTGTAGGCATCCTGATCGATTTCCGCGACCGGGGTCTCGAACTGCACGATGGAACCCTTGTGTGACCAGTTGGCGTTGAAGCTCAGGCTGCTGCCGTTCGACATCGGCGCCAGATAGGTCAGGCCAACGTAGGACATGAACTCCGGTGTGTTCTGGACCGCACGCTGGTCAGCCACGTTCACACCGTTCAGGAGCCATTCCTTGATTTCGGCATCCAGCACGTTCAACGAGGTTTGCAGGGTCAGGTTTTCGCTCAGGAGGAAAGTGCCCTCGAACTCGACACCTTTGATCGTCGCCTTGCCCGCGTTGGTTACCGTGCCGACAAAGCCGTCATTGGTACCGTCATTGTCGGTATCGATCGGCAGCGAGCCCGGGATCTGCATGTCTTTGTAATCGCTGTAGAAAAGCGCGATGTTGGTCCGAGCGCGACCGCCAAGCCATGTGGACTTCAGGCCAAGTTCATAGCTGTCCAGCGTTTCTGCGTCGAAGCCCTCTTCAACCTCAGGCGAGGTGATGTTGGCGCCGCGCGGGTCGAAGCTGCCTGCCTTGAAGCCGCGGCTGAAGGAGGCATAAACAAGCGCGTCGTCAGAGATTTTGTAGTCAATCGCAACACGCGGTGAGAAGTCCTTGAAGGTACGTTCGCTTTCAAAGTCGCTCGACGCACCGAGGAAGATGCTGTTGTCGAAACCGAAGAAGGGCGAACCCTGGCCAAGATAGTTGGCGCGGAAGATGTCAGCCGAGCGTTTGTCGTTGGTATAACGACCACCGACCGACAGCGAGACTGCGTCGCTGAATTCATAGGTGAGATCAGCAAACAGCGACCATGCCTTGGTGTCCACCGTGCCGCCGGTATAGGCAACAAGCGAGTTGCCGTAGAATAGGCGACCAAGCTGGCCAAGCACGACGTCAAAGTCGTTGGAGGCGCTGGCGTCAAGATAATAGAAGCCGAATACACCCGACAGTTTGTTGCCGGTGTAGAGCAGTTGCAGTTCCTGGCTGAACTGTTCGTTGTCATAGATAACCGGCGCATCCATATCGTCGACCGCGAGGCTGTCGAAGTCGATCACCGATTCCGTGTAATCTTCACGGTAGGCCGTGATGGACTTGAACGTGAACTGCTCATTCGCGGTCCATTCGATGGTGCCTTGAATGCCTTTCGAGACGACTTCGTTGTTGCCGTCGATGCCGCTGGTGGACGGGTGGTCCGTCGCGCCTGCATAGGTGTCATAGACACTGCTGGTTACCGGCGTGCCGCTGAGTGCGCCTGCATAGGGGCGGTAGCCCGATACAGCGTTCGAATCGTCATCGGTATAGTCTGCCGAGACACGGATGAAGAGGCTGTCGTTCGGGAGGAACTCAAGGCTGGCGCGTGCCGCAAAGATTTCCTTGTTGTAGTTGTCTTCGCCGGTGGTCAGGTTTTCACCGAAGCCGTCCCGGTTGAGCGAGGCAACAGTCGCCCCGAAGCGGACCTTGTCGCTGAGCGGGATGGAAGCCTTGCCGACCAGATCAATCTGGTTGTAGCTGCCATAGGAAGCCTTCAGGCCAAACTCCGTCTCGTCCGAGAGGCGTTTGGTGACATATTTGATCGCGCCGCCAACGGCGTTGCGGCCATAGAGTGTGCCCTGTGGGCCACGCAGGATTTCAATGCGCTCAACATCATAGATGTCGAGGAGCGTACCCTGCGGCCGCGCCATGTAGACATCGTCAAGATAGAGCGCCACGCCTTGCTCGAAACCGGCGAGCGGGTCCTGCTGGCCAACGCCGCGGATGAAGGCGGTAAGGGTGGAGTTGGTTGCACGCGAGGGCTCGAGCGTTACGCTCGGTGCCATCTGGGCAAGCTCGGTAATGTCGGCTGCGCCGCGCATGGCGAGATCATTGCCGGAGAATGCGGAAACCGCGATTGGAACATCCTGAAGGCTTTCGACACGGCGACGCGCCGTGACCTGGATTTCTTCAAGCGCCATGACAGTGTCGCCGCTGTCCTGAGCAATTGAAGGAGTGGCAACAGCAAGTGCGCTGGTACCGACGCAGCCCAACAGGGCAACGCGAAGTGCGTTAGATACTCTCATATTTCCCTCCCCAGGGTTGTGAGTACAGTTATCGACCTTGGTTTCATATAATTTCAACAAGTGTTGAATTGTCAATATAAAAATTCAACGATCATTGAAAATAGGTCGGTAGGGGATTTACGCGGGTCGCCTGCATGGGCTAATAGTGTGGGAAAGGGAGAGGGGGAAGCGTGGCAAAAACCACACCGAACCGGCGGGTTAAACGCAAAGACCGCATTCTCGATGCGGCCGAGGCGCTGTTTGCGAAACATGGTTTCGACGGCGTATCAATGCGCATGGTTGCGGACCGTGCAAAGGTAGACCTTGCGCTCGCAAGTTATCACTTTGGCAGCAAGCGTGGCCTTTTTGATGCCGTGCTTTTGCGCCGCGCCGAGGTCTTGAACCAGACACGGCTTGAAGCGCTTGCCAAATGCCAGGCCGAAGCCGGGGAAGAGGGGCCGAGTGTCGAGGCGATTATCGATGCCTTTCTCAAGCCACTTCTCGCGCATGGTTATCAGGAGGATGAGGGCTGGCTGCATTATTTCGAGCTCATTGCCCAGATCAACAACTCGCCTGAATGGGGCGGGCAGCTTATGACCAAATATTTCGACCCATTGGTGCGGCGTTTCCTTGATGCGCTCAAGAAAGCGCTGCCGGATGCGGAGGCCGAGAGCATCTATTGGGGCTATCATTTCCTGTCCGGTGCGCTAACGCTCACGTTCGCGCATACGGGCCGTATCGACCATCTCTCTGACGGTATTGCCAAGTCGGAAGATATGGTTGGGGCTTATGAACGCATGGTGCCCTTCATCGCTGCGGGTTTCCGCAAGCTGTGTGTGCCTGCAGACCCGTCAAAGCAATAGTAATGAACGAAAGGGCCCGGTGTCGGGCCCAAATCAATAGGGTGGACAAATGAAAAGAAGGACGAGGATTGCGGCCCTGATGGGCGCTGCAACGATTTTCGCGACAGCAGTACATGCGGAAGACCTGAGCCTGGAGCGGCTGCTTGGCAGCCCGAGCCTGAGCGGACCATCGGTGCAGGGGCTCAAGCTGTCCCCCAACGGCAAGCGGGTGACTTTTCTGCGCGGCAAGGAAGCCAACCAAGCCCAGCTTGACCTTTGGGAGTTCGACACAGAAACTGGTGCATCCAGGCTTCTTGTCGACTCGGATGAGCTGCTGGGTGGCAAAAAGGAAGAGCTGAGCGAGGAAGAAAAGGCGCGGCGCGAGCGTAACCGCTCCATCACTGGAAAATCCGGCATCGTGAGTTACTTCTGGTCGGACGACAGCATGTCGCTACTGTTCCCGCTTGGTGGTGATGTCTATGTGCTGCCGCTGGGCGGCGAGGTGAAACGCCTCACCGAAACCCCGCAATATGAGACCGACATCAAGTTCAGCCCCAAGGGGACCTATGTCTCCTTCATCCGGGACCGGGAGCTTTATGTCGTAGACGTAGAGAGTGGGGCTGAGAAACAACTGACGACTGGGTCATCGGAAACCGTGGCAAACGGCATGGCCGAATTTATCGCGCAGGAAGAGCTGGGCCGCTACACTGGTTACTGGTGGTCGCCGGACGAAACCAAGGTTGCGTTTGAGCAGTTCGATGAGAGCAAGGTTCTTGTCAAGGACCGCTACGAGGTGCAGCCAGACGGTGGCGTCATCACCTTGAAGCAGCGTTACCCGGAAGCGGGCAGCACGAATGTGACAGTGAAACTCGGCGTGGTGGAAGTTCAGTCTGGCGAAAGCCACTGGCTACCACTCGGTGAAGAGACAGACATTTATCTCGGGCGTGCGGGTTGGACGGCTGACAGCAGCCGGGTGGTGTTCCAGCGTCTCAATCGTGCGCAAACCGAACTTGATATGATCGCGGCTGGCACGGGCGGCGAAAGCGCGACGCTTCTCAGCGAAAAATCCGATGTCTGGGTGAACCTGCACGACAGCCTCAAGTTCCTGCCGAACGGCCAGTTTATCTGGGCAAGCGAAAAGACCGGCTATCGTCATCTTTATCTGCACGGGAAAGACGGCAAAGTCATCCGTGCCCTCACTAAAGGCGACTGGGTGGTCAACGCGCTGGAGAAATATGACGCAGCAAGCGGTCTGGTCTATTTCACTGGCTACAAGGACAGCCCGATTGAGCAGCACCTTTATGCTGTGCCGCTCAAGGGCGGCAAGATCAGCCGCATCACCCTTGAGGCGGGATGGCATGATGTGGACGTTGGCGACGGTATTTTTGTCGATAAATTCTCAAGCCCGGACCAGCCGCCGCAGGTGATGGTCCGCTCGCTCGCCGATGGCACGACCAAGGCGGCAGTGCTTGAGAACAAGCTCGACGAAAATCACCCCTTCGCACCCTATAACGACGGCACGGTCACTACGGAGTTTGGCACCATCGAGGCCGAGGACGGCAGTGACCTTTATTACCGCATCTACCGCCCGGCGACACTTGAGGCCGGGAAGAAATACCCCGCAATCATGGCACCTTACGGTGGGCCGCACGGCCAGCGCGTGAAGCGGGAGTGGAAGCTTGATTTCAACAACTATCTCGCCCGCAACGGCTATGTGGTGATGGTGCTGGACAACCGTGGCATGTGGAACCGTGGCCTGAAGTTTGAGGGTCATGTGAAAAACGCCATGGGCACCGTTGAGATCGCGGACCAGGTTGCCGGTGTGAACTTCCTCAAGAGCCATGACTATGTGGATGGCGACAATGTCGGTATCTGGGGCTGGTCCTATGGCGGTTATATGACCCTGATGGCGCTCTTCAAGGAGCCTGACGTGTTCAAAGCTGGCGTTTCCGTGGCGCCTGTGACCGATTGGCGGCTATATGATACCGGCTATACCGAACGGTATCTCGGGCACCCTGATGCGCCCGGCGATGTTTACAACAAGTCGAGCGTGTTCCCCTATGTGGACAACTTCAAAGGCAAACTACTGCTCATTCACGGCATGGCGGACGACAACGTCTTCTTCGACAATTCTGTGAAGCTGATGGCGGTGATGCAGAACAAGAATCTGCCGTTTGAACTCATGACCTATCCGGGCAAGAAGCACGGTATAAGGGGAGGGGTGCAGGTACATCTCTACGGCATGGCATTCGATTTCTTTGAGCGTTCGCTCAAATAACCATGCCCGTTTTCAAAACAGGAAAGGCTGGCATTGCCGGCCTTTTTTTATCCGAAGCGCAATTTTGCGACGATCACTGAGCTCACCAGCCCGAGTGTGATGATATTGGCGACGATCACCGGGATATCACCAATGGCAAAGCCATAGACAATCCACATGAAGACACCTGTCAGCAGGATCGCGAACATGCTGAGCGATACATCCTTCGTGGAACGGGTGCGCCACGCGCGGTTGACCTGGGGGATGAAGGCAATCGTGGTGAGGGTGCCTGCCAGCAGCCCAAGCATTGTGACCATATTCACCGGTATATCTCCCTGGTGGAACTCTGTGCGAGACGTTCGACTAGCGCATCAAATGACACCGAATCTATGCAAAATCAATCAAATTCCAAAGCCCTGAAAGGCGCAGAAAACGGTTATTGGCAGCGCTGTCATCAAAATCTCACGCTTGCCTAATACCCTGATAAATAAGGGACTATGTGGGCCGATAAATTTTTTCTGGACTAATTAGTCTATTAATACCTTGACTATGCCCGAGGGGCGACCTATCTACCCCATCAGCAGCGCGAAAGCGCATCATACGAATGCCGGATTTTGGGTGAATTTTCCCTCCCCTTTCCCCTCAACCCGGAAGAGGGCAGGCGTATAAGGCGAAAGCCGGGTAGGTGGCTGGCACCACTTGCCCGGCTTTCTGCATCTTAAAGGCAGGCCTTACGCTGCTTTCGGCAGGTCCGCACCGTCGACGGTGTCAAGCGTGCCATTCACCGCGCCCAGCACGATATCGATCATGGTGCGGAATTTCTCCACATGGATCATATGGTCGGCGTCGGGTACGGCGATGAAACGACCGCGCTTGAAGCTGTTTGCAACACGCTGGTTAGCTGCAACGGGCACAAAATGATCGTGTTCGCCCGTGAAGACGGTGGCGTCCACGTCGGGCATCAGGCTCAGGTCGGTCTGGCCGTCGCGCAGGATGCGCAGCGTATTGTGGCGGAACTGTTCCTTGATGCCGGTGGTGGAATTGAGGAGGGCGTTCCGCAGTTTGTCCGATGTGATACGGCAAAGCTTGTTGGTTTCGCGCAGTTCAGGGTTGGTCATCAGGTTCGTGAAACCGTTTGCGAACTCTTCCATGCGGTTCCATTCGAGCTGGAACAGCAGCAAATTGAAATCGTAAACAAGCTCATCCGGCAGTTTTTCCATCGCGGAGGCAAGAATGAGCTTCTCCACACCCAGATACTTCTGAGCATAACGCATCGCGATGATGCTGCCATATGAGCAGCCGAGCAGATTGATCACATCAACACCGAGCTTCTTCAGGCCGAAATGGATGGCGCGGCAGATGAAGTCGAACGAGTAGGTGTGCGGCAGGATGCCGGTGTCGCCATTGCCTGGCGTGTCAATGACGATCACCCAGTTGTCACGAGCGAGGGCAGAGCTCAGCTTTTCGACCTGCTTGATGTTCTGGAATGCGCCGCCAATGAAGACGAGCGGAATGCCGCTCTTCCGTTTGGAGTATTCCTGGAGGTGAATCGGGAAGCCTTCGAAGGAGAAAGCATGGAACTGATTGTCTTGGGACAGGGGGTGCAAAGTAGTCATGGGGCAACCTCATAGTTAACGTAGTTTATACAAGTTGCCTGATGAATATTTCGCAGCTTTCTGCGCCTTACGGGCGTTGCCTGCACCCATATGGTTAATGGACGCGGCGGTACATGAATTCCGCTAAGGTTGCAAGGTAAGCTAAGGTCGAATGGGGGATTTTTCAGGATTTTTGCACCGACGTGACATTTATGTAACGGATTTGATTAAAATTGTCTTTAAATTCACTTCCCTTCGCAAAAAAAAACGCTAGGGTGCGCAGCAAGTTTCAGGGTCCCGCCATGCATTTTGGGGCCGGTTTTGGACGATTCGAATGACACTTGCTGACCATATTGACCGGCGACGCACTTTCGCCATCATCTCGCACCCTGATGCTGGTAAAACCACGCTGACGGAGAAACTGCTGCTGTTCGGCGGTGCTATTCAGGCCGCAGGCGAAGTGAAGGCGCGCGGTGAACGCCGCCGCGCTCGCTCGGACTGGATGAAGGTGGAGCAGGAACGCGGGATCTCGGTCGCGTCGTCCGTAATGACGTTCGACTATGACGGCCGTACCTTCAACCTCCTTGATACGCCAGGGCACGAGGACTTCTCCGAAGATACGTATCGTACGCTTTCCGCAGTCGACAGCGCGGTCATGGTGCTCGACAGCGCCAAAGGTATCGAGACACAGACCCGCAAGCTTTTTGAAGTGTGCCGCATGCGCGACATGCCGATCACCACTTTCATCAACAAGCTTGACCGCGAAGCCAAGGACCCGTTTGAACTTCTGGACGAAGTCGAGCAGACGCTGGCGCTTGATGTATCGCCCGCAAGCTGGCCGATTGGTATGGGCCGCGACTTCAAGGGCTGTTACGACCTGATCCACGACCAGCTTATCCTTTTTGATCGTGGCAAGGGCGACCACCTGAGCGAGGGCATTGAATGCCGCGGCCTTGATGATCCGAAGCTTGATGAACTGCTGCCTGAACATGCAGTCGAGAAGCTGAGAGCCGACGTGGAAATGGTGCGCGAGCTTTGCCCGCCGTTTGACCTCAATGCCTATCTTGAAGGTACGCTGACACCGGTCTTCTTTGGTTCTGCCATCAACAATTTTGGTGTGCAGGAACTGCTGAAGGGCCTGGCCGACTTTGCGCCCAAACCGCGGGCTGGCAAGTCGCTTGAACGCGCCGTCCAGCCCACCGAAGAGAAGGTTTCAGCGTTTGTGTTCAAGATTCAGGCGAACATGGACCCCAAACACCGCGACCGTATTGCGTTTGTCCGGCTCGTGTCCGGCAGGTTCCGCAAGGGCATCAAAATGAAGCATGTGCGCAGCGGCAAGACGATGGCCATCCATAATGCACAGCTTTTCCTTGCCCAGGACCGTGAGGTGGCGGAAGAGGCCTATGCAGGTGATATCATTGGTATCCCGAACCACGGCAACTTGCGCATTGGTGACACGCTGACGGAAGGCGAGACCATCCGCTTTACGGGCGTGCCGTCGTTTGCGCCTGAAATCCTGCAGAAGGTGCGGGCGGAAGACCCGATGAAGGCCAAGCATCTTGGTCGTGCGCTGGAGCAGTTGGCGGAAGAGGGCGCGGCCCGTGTCTTCAAGCCGAACCTCGGCAGCGACTGGGTTGTCGGCGTGGTGGGGCCGCTGCAGTTTGACGTGCTGGCGGACCGTATCCGTACCGAATACCAGATTCCGTGCAAGTTCGAGCCAACTAGCCTGATGACAGCGGAGTGGATCGAAGGTGACGCGCGGGAAGTGAAGCTGTTCACCGACCAGAACCGGGCCTCGATGGCGGTTGATCATGCTGGTGCACCGGTTTATCTGGCACGGAATAACTGGCACCTCGACAAAGCCAAGGAAACCTTCCCAAGTCTCAGGTTCCTCAAAACCAAAGAAGAAGTGTTTTAGAAAACACTGCAAAAGGGTCGCCATGGGCGGCCCTTCGCGTTAGGCTTCCCTCCTCACTTGGGGAGATCAGGCATGAGCGAGCAGGAAGGCGTTATCACAGGTGTCGGCGGCATTTTCTTCAAGTGCCAGGACAGGGACGCATTGGCCAGTTGGTACAAGGACAAACTTGGCTTTCCCTTTGATGGAACGGGTGCGAGTTTCCTGTTTCGCGAAGACGATGATCCCGAGAAAACCGGCTATTTTGTTTGGGGGCCGTTTCGCAAGGAAAGCGAATATTTTCGCCCTTCTGGCCGCGACTTCATGATCAACCTCCGGGTTCGTGGGCTTGAAGCCTTGCTCAAGCGGCTCCGTGCCGCCGGAATAGAGCAGGTCGGCGAGATGGAAGAATATGAATACGGCAAGTTTGCCTGGATCATTGACCCCGAAGGCACCAAAATTGAGCTCTGGGAACAGATTGGCGAGCCGCCAATGGCAGGCGGTGCCTGATTAGGGTGCCTAAGTAATTCCGGTTGCGGGCTTTATTGCCCTACACCCGGGGGAGGGGCTGTGCCGAAGCTCTGTACAAGTGAGCCTGCAACAAGATTCCAGCCGTCGACCAGTACAAAGAAGATCAGTTTGAACGGCATGGCGATCATGACCGGTGGCAGCATCATCATGCCCATGGACATCAGGATCGATGCCACCACCATGTCGATCACGACAAAAGGCACGTAGAGAAGGAAGCCGATCTCAAACGCCCGGCGGATTTCCGAAATCATGAAAGCCGGGATGAGTGTCGTCATGGGCACCGTCTCTGGTCTCTGATCCACCGGATCGTTGGCCAGTGTCATGAAAAGCTCCAGGTCTTTCTCCCGCACCTGTGAAAGCATGAAGTTGCGCATGGGTACAGATGCCCGGTTATAGGCCTCTACCTCGTCAATCTCCTCATTGATCAGCGGCTGGATGCCCTGATCCCACGCGGCCGTGAGGGTGGGGGCCATCACATAACCAGTGAGGAAAAGCGCGAGCGAAACAATCACGATGTTTGGCGGGGACTGCTGGGTGCCCATCGCGCTCCGGAGCAGGGAGAACACGATGACCATGCGGGTGAAGCTGGTCATCATGATCAGGATACTGGGCGCGAGACTTAGGACGGTCATTAACAGGATGAGCTGCACCACACGGCCGCTCAGCGAACCGGATTGGCCAAGGTCGATATTAACTGATTGTGCGAGTGCAGGGCTCGAGACGGCTGCCAGTGCTGCAAGCATAAGCGGCGCGAGGAAAAGTGCGGTCCGGCTGATAAGTTTACGGTGTTTTGCCAACGTGCTCATGACGGAACTGCTCACGAATTGTCCCCCTTGTCCGCGTCGACCATAGCAGCGAATTCAGCTTTGTCACTGTCGATTGCTGTAATGCCGTTTGCGCCGGTGCCGATAAGATGGTCGCGGCCGCGCCAGCGCACCACAACGAGCCTGTTTCGGGCGTCGAGGAGTCGGCTCGCCACGATCTCCAGCTCCTTGTCCCCCGGTTTGACACGAACCGTTCCGGGCAGTAGCCCGAACCGGCGCACAAGCCAGGCCACAAGTGCCAGCGCGCCAAGCATGATGAACAGGACCGAAAAAACGCCCAGATATTCCATAGATCAATAGTCCGCTTCTGTCATTCGCTGTGCGACCGGCACATCAACCGTGTCCCCCTCAGGAGCGCTGCGTTGGTCTTCAAGGCGCCGGTTTTCCGCATATACCCGTTCAAGGATCAAGGAAACGGCGTGCAGGGCCTCAAACGGCACAGGGCAGTCAACATCAAAGGCATCGAGAAGTTCGACAAGATCCTTGTCCTGACGCACTTTCACGCCCTCAGCAAAGGCGATATCCAGAATTTTCTCGGCGACGAAGCCGTGCCCCTTGGCTGAAATCCGCGCGGCAGCATCCTCGCTTTCACGGGTGATCGCGACGGCTTTGGTCTGGGGCACTGGTCTGTTTTCTGGATCGGTCATAAGGGTATTGAGCGCCACCGCAGCAAAAAAAGCAAGGCCATTGCCGGGCAAGTCACGGCAAATTAAGGCCTGTTTGCAACTTGTTAACCTGATTCATGTCATGTTATGGTATTGAAAATCTTAATTCAGGCAAGATGCCCGGAGCAGACATGGATTTGACGAATATCCCGATTATGGCCGCGCTCAAGCAGCGCCTTAACTGGTTGAACCAGAACCAGACCGTAATCAGTGAGAATATTTCGCAGGCTGATACGCCCGGTTACCGCGCCAAGCAACTGGAAAAGCAGGAGTTTGCGGGTCTGGTGGACGAGCTTTCGGGCGGTCGCGGCTCCTCGGTGAAGTTAAAGTCGAACGATGCGCGTCACCTTGATATGTCGGGCGGAAATGTTGGTAGCAACCGTATTACCGAGATCAAGGGTCGCGAGGAATCGCCAAACGGCAACTCCGTCGTGCTTGAGGAAGAAATGATGACCTTGGCCAATAACCAGATGGAATATGGCATGGTCATTAATCTCTACAAGAAGAACATTGGGCTTTTGAAGAAAGCCATAGGTAAGGACGCTGGCCGCTAGAATGTGGCGGGTGTCTGCTGGACCATAGGTTAGGGACAGACAATGGATCTACAAAATGCCATGATGGCGTCTGCGGCGGGCCTCCGTGCCCAGTCGGTCAGGATGCGGGTGATTTCCGAGAATATCGCCAACCAGGACTCCATCGCGATGCAGCCTGGCGCTGACCCCTATCGCCGCAAGATCGTGACGTTCCAGACCGAACTGGACCGCGCGACCGGCGTGACGGTTGTGAAGCCCGGCGAAGTCGCTTATGACCAGAAAGAGTTCGGCAAAAAATATGATCCCGGCAACCCTGCCGCGGACGAAGCCGGTTATATCAAAACGTCGAACGTCAACGGCCTCATTGAGATGATGGACATGCGCCAGGCGCAGCGGACCTATCAGTCCAACCTGAATGCTCTTGAGGCGACACGCCGTATGGCGACCATGACACTTGATCTCCTGCGCTAGGACTTGCCATGAATATCAAACAGCTTGATGCCGTAAACGCCTATTCACAAGCCGCAAAGCAGACGCAGCCTGGCGGGATGACGGCGCGCGATGGCCTTGATGGTGTGCAAGGCAATTCAGCATTTGGTGCTCTGGTTGACGATGCCATTGGCAGCGTACAAAAAAGCACCGAAGCTGCGGAGCTGACTGGCGCCAAGGCGCTCGTGAGCCAAGCCGACATGGTTGACGTTGTGACCGCGGTCTCCAACGCCGAGATGGTTGTGGACACGGTGGTCAGCGTTCGTGACAAGGTCATTTCCGCCTACAACGATATTCTCAAGATGCCAATCTAGGCCTTGAAGCCTTGAACCACGGGGGTGAAAGCCAGTGACCGGTCCAGATGTACTTGAGGTCGCGCGGGACGCCTTGAGCGTTCTTCTTTTGACGTGCGGTCCGATTCTGGCGGTTGGGCTTGTTGTAGGCCTCGCCATTGCCTTCTTCCAGACATTGACCCAACTTCAGGAAATGACGCTGACTTTTGTACCGAAGATCATCGCGATCTTTTCGGTGCTGCTGATTGCTCTGCCTTACATGGGGCGTAACCTGTCGGCTTTCATGTTGCGGATTTCCGAGCGCATCATCGCAGGCGGGTAACTCATGCTCGGCGAAGTCCTGCCCGCCGAGGCGTTCGGCTTCCTGCTTGTTACCGTGCGTCTGGCTGCCCTTGTGCTGGTGATGCCGGTGCTTGGCGATACCACGATACCACAGCGTATTCGTGTCGGACTTGCCTTCGCCATCTCCCTGATTGTTTACACCAGTGTGCGGGGTATCCTGCCGCCTATGCCTGAAAGTGTGTTCGGGCTCTTTGCTTTGATACTGCGCGAGCTGCTGGTTGGTGTGATCATCGGTCTTGCCTCACGCATCCTGATGTCCGCCACCCATGTGGCAGGCACCGTCATCGCGTTCCAGACAGGCCTTGGCGCCGCGCAGTCGTTTGACCCGGCGCAGGGGTCTCAAAGCGCGATTGTCGCCGCTTTCATGACCTATGTGGCTATTACAATGGTAGTCGTGCTGGACCTGCACCACCTCATGATCATGGGCATGGCGCACAGCTATCAGAAGTTCCCTGTAGGCGAACCGCTTGCCTATGCCGATCTCGCCACGCTGATTACCGAGATGGTTTCAAACTCCTTCCTGCTTGGGTTCCACATGGCTGCTCCCTTTATCGTGTACAGCCTTGTCTTCAATACCAGCCTTGGCCTGGTTGCGCGTATGGCACAGGGTTTTCAGGTGTTTTTCATTGGTATGCCGATGAATATTTTTATGGGCTTCGCGCTGTTGATGCTGCTTATGGGCACTATGATGAGCTTGTTCACCGATCGCTTGCGTGATCTCTTGCTGGATTTCATGGGGTAGGGCATGGCTGAGGAAGACGACAGTCAGAAGACTGAAGAACCGACCCCGAAAAAGCTCGAGGAAGCGCACAAGAAGGGTGAGGTTGCTTCAAGTCAGGAGCTTAAAACCTGGTTCATGATTATGGCCGCTACCGCCGTCGTGGCCGGTTTTGGTCCCTATATGGCCTTGACGATCACGCGAAAGCTGCAGGCGTTCATGGGAAGTGTTCATCTGATGGATACAGATCAGGTGGGAGCGATGAGTAATATTCTCACCCTTCTCAGGGAAGTATTTCTCGTGCTCATGATTCCGTTTTCCATCTTTGTGGTGACGGCGCTGGCTGCCAGTTATGTCCAGCATGGTGCCACGTTCACCTTTGAGAAGCTCAAGCCCGACATCTCCAAACTATCGCCGATGAAGGGTGCGAAGAAGATATTTTCTTCGCGCATCTTCATAGAGTTCATAAAGCTTACCCTGAAGCTTATCGGCGTAACATCGGCCGTGCTGATCGTTGTGTTGCCGGAGAAGGACCTGCTCGACACCATCATGTTCCTGTCCACCGTCGACATGATGGCGGTTGTTTATTCAATGGTTGTAAGGCTGCTGATCGCGGTCCTGATCTTCATAACGGTCGTGGCGGCCATCGACTATTCGTATCAGAAATACCAGTTTATCAAGCGCATGCGCATGACCAAGCAGGAGGTCAAGGACGAGCGCAAGCAGTCTGACGGCGACCCGCATGTGAAAGGGCGTCTCCGTTCTATCCGCCGTGAGCGCGCCATGCAGCGCATGATGGCCAATATCCAGAAGGCCGATGTGGTCATCACCAACCCGACCCACTATGCCGTGGCCCTTGAATACAAACACGGCGAAATGGATGTACCAAAGCTCACGGCAAAGGGGGTCGATACGGTCGCCCTCAAAATCAGGGAACTGGCGAAAGAACATGGTGTTCCCATCATCGAAAATCCGCCGCTTGCACGGGCATTGCATGCGGGTGTCGATATTGATGAAGAAATCCCGCCAGAGCATTATAAGGCCGTAGCCGGGGTTATCAGCTATATCATGAAGCTGAAACGGGCAGGCTTTTCGTCGCGTAAGCGCTGACGGGGCTTGAATAAATATCCGCCTCGCGGCTAGAGTTTCGTCAGGCATGTCGAAAGGGGAAATATGGAAAGTCGCTTGCCACTCCCGGTCAAGGAAGCGCTCGTCGACAGTGAGGCCAAATCTGGCATCAAGCTGTTGAGCACTGCGCTGGCCGCACTTGTTGGGACGGCGGGTATTGCCTCGCTTGTGTGGCTCGTGTGGGGGCTTGGCGTGGCTATTGCCGTATCGGGCGCCCTTCTTATCGCAACGGCGCTCACGCTGTTGAGGGCGCTGTCGCAGGTAGGACATTCCATCAACCGCCGTGAGGTCGTTGACCGGGATCTCGTCAACGCATTGGTCGCACTTGAGCGCAGGGCTGTCGTCATTACCGACCTTAGCGGCGAGGTGATCGCATCAAATGCTGCATTCGAGCGACTGGCGCTTGGGCCAATACGCTATATTCAGGATCTGCTACGCGGCAAACGCGAACAGGCTGATATCGGCTCGCTGCTCAATACAGTGCTGACGGTCGGTAGCGGCGGTAAAAGTTTCGATCTGCAACTTGAAGACCGTACTGTGTTGAGCATGTCCGGCAAGCGTGTACGGCGCCACATCATGTGGAATGTCGCATGCGACGGCGACCGGCAACGGCTCGACCACGAGCGTTCCATTGTCGGCACATGGGGTGTGCCGATTTTTGAAAAACTTGGCTGTGCGGTTGTGCTTGAGGATGCCGAAGGGCGCCCCCATTATGTGAATGATGTCATGCGGGAATGGCTGGGGCTTGAGCCGGGGCAAATACCCGTCAAGGTTCAACTGAAGAACAGCGATACCCAGCTCCTTGTGGCTAACAACCAGCGGCTGGATGTCGAGGTTGTCGACCTGCCACTTGAGACACGTGAGCATGATCACGAGATCGGTCGCTATCGCTTCCTGTGCAAATCAACCGGCATGAGTGCGGGTCTCTACGGTGAGGGGCAGAAGGTCCTCCTTGATCCGATCTTCGACAATGCACCTGTTGCAGTTGCGATTGTGGACGACAATACCAACGTCCGTGAATTCAACCGGTCGCTCAGGCTCCATCCTGCTGGCAAAAATGTTGCGGTCGGGACAAGTATACTGGAACTCGTGAAAAAAGAGGACAGGTCCACGCTCAAGGCTGTGATTGAACAGTGCTGTGAAGGACGGACCGGTTCGTCACCATCGGAGCTTGTCTTCAATTCCTACCCCGAGCGGCTCGGGCAGGTGGTGTCCGCCCCTGTCCAGGTGGGTGAGGAGATGCTGGCCATCCTCTATCTTCTTGATACAACACAGGAAAAGAGCCTTGAGCGGCAGTTTGTGCAGGCGCAAAAGATGCAGGCTGTGGGCCAGCTAGCGGGCGGTGTGGCGCATGACTTCAATAACCTGCTGACCGCTATCATAGGCTTCTGTGACTTGCTTCTGGTGCGCCATGACGCCGGTGACCAGTCCTTCTCGGACATTATCCAGATCAAGCAGAACGCGAACCGCGCCGCCAATCTTGTGCGTCAGTTGCTGGCCTTCTCGCGCCAGCAGACGCTGCGGCCGAAAGTCTTGATGATGACAGACGTTCTGGCGGAGCTTTCAAACCTGATCCGGCGCTTGATCGGCGAAAACATCGAACTCCGGGTAGTGCATGGGCGTGATCTTCAGCCGATCAAGGTCGACCAGGGCCAACTTGAGCAGGTCATCATCAACCTCGCGGTAAATGCGCGTGACGCCATGCCGGGTGGCGGCAAGCTTGAGATCAGGACCGGCATGGTCGGCCCCGATCATAAGATGATTGAACGCTACGACGTCATCGTGCCGGATGAATATGTGCTGGTGGAAGTTGTCGACACCGGCTGCGGTATCCCGAAAGACAATCTCTCCAAGATATTCGAGCCGTTTTTCACCACCAAGGAGGTTGGGCAGGGTACGGGCCTCGGGCTCGCAACCGTTTACGGCATTGTCAAACAGACGGGCGGGTTTGTCTTTGTGGAATCGGAAGAGGGCATAGGCACAACCTTCCGCCTGTTTTTCAAGGCATTCCATGGCCCGGCGGAAGATAGCGCCGATGCGAAGCGCAGCGAAGCGCCCGCGCGCGACCTGACCGGCAAGGGTACAATTCTGATTGTCGAGGATGAGGCACCCGTGCGCATGTTTGCGAGCCGGGCTCTGACGAACAAGGGCTACCGTGTGCTTGAAGCCGCATCTGGTGAGGCGGGGCTTGAGGTGCTGATGGATGAGGAGGAGAGTGTCGATCTCCTGATATCGGACGTCATTATGCCCAATATGGATGGCCCGACCCTGGTGAAAGAAGCGCGCAAGAAATTTCCCGAGCTGCCGGTGATCTTTGTTTCGGGCTATGCCGAGGACATGTTCCGGCAAAACCTCGAGGCCGAGGAATTTCATTTCTTGCCAAAACCCTTTTCCCTCAAAGACTTGGCTGAGCAGGTCAAGGCAATCTTAGGCTAATTTTGTTCTCCTGCGTAGGTCCAGTGAGAACAAAAAGAGAAAATCTTCTTGTCAGATGAGAACAAATTAGGTACAAAACTGGCATTGCAAGGGAAATCAGCCTGTGGAATAAGGGGACCCAATCATGTCAATGCCGGAACTGCAGTTGGTAAAGGGATCATCCATGGATAAGACAAAAGCACTCGAAGCGGCGCTCAGCCAAATCGACAGGGCCTTCGGTAAAGGTTCGGTCATGAAGCTGGGGCAGCGTGAGAGTGGTATTGAAATCGAAACGATTTCAACGGGTTCGCTCAATCTGGACATCGCGCTCGGGATTGGTGGCTTCCCGAAGGGCCGCATCATTGAAATCTACGGGCCTGAGAGTTCCGGTAAAACCACGCTCGCGCTTCATGCGGTTGCCGAGGCCCAGAAGAAGGGCGGTATCGCGGCGTTTGTCGATGCGGAGCACGCGCTTGACCCGGTATACGCCCGCAAGCTGGGCGTGGACGTGAACGAGCTTCTGGTCAGCCAGCCCGATACCGGTGAGCAGGCGCTTGAAATTGCCGATACACTCGTGCGTTCTGGCGCTGTGGACATTCTGGTGGTCGATTCTGTTGCGGCTCTGACGCCGCGCGCTGAACTTGAAGGCGAGATGGGTGACAGCCACGTGGGTCTTCAGGCCCGTCTCATGAGCCAGGCGCTCAGGAAATTGACCGCTTCTATCTCGCGTTCCAACACCATCGTGATCTTCATCAACCAGATCCGGATGAAAATTGGCGTCATGTACGGTAGCCCGGAGACGACGACGGGCGGTAACGCGCTCAAGTTCTATGCCTCTGTTCGCCTTGATATTCGCCGTGTCGGCGCCATCAAGGACAAGGATGAGATTGTTGGTAACGCCACCCGGGTGAAAGTGGTCAAGAACAAACTCGCACCGCCGTTCAAACAGGTTGAGTTTGACATCATGTATGGCGAGGGTGTCTCCAAGACCGGCGAAATCCTTGATTTGGGCGTCAAAGCCAATGTCGTGGAAAAGTCCGGTTCCTGGTACAGCTATTCGAGCCAGCGCATCGGGCAGGGTCGGGAGAACGCAAAACGTTTCCTGATCGAGAATCCGGACGTGTCGAACGAGATCGAACAGGCAATCCGCCAGAACGCCGGTCTCGTGAATGAAGCGATGCTTGTCTCGCCAAGCGATGAAAACGAGGGCTCTGCCGAATAGTCTTCGGAGCCGGATGAAATGAGTTTTGAAAAGGCGGCCACTGGCCGCCTTTTGCGATTTCAGTGAACAGGAAAAAACCGCGAGTTTCTTTGACATTGGCTGGACAGCGAAACGCCCTATGGTTACAAGGGCGGAACGTATGATTTTCGCCGCCCCGCGGGGTGGTTTGTGATTGGAAAGTAAGGGCTGATACCTATGGCGGGCGCTAACGACATCCGTAAGACATTTCTGGACTATTTTGCCACAAACGGGCACGAGCGTGTACCGTCTGCGCCGCTGGTGCCCATCAATGACCCGACCCTTATGTTCACCAACGCGGGCATGGTGCCGTTCAAGAACCTCTTCACGGGGGCTGAGAAGCGTGATTATGTGCGTGCGGTTTCCTCGCAGAAGTGTGTGCGTGCCGGCGGCAAGCACAATGATCTCGACAATGTTGGTTATACTGCGCGCCACCACACCTTTTTCGAGATGCTCGGCAACTTCTCTTTTGGCGATTATTTCAAGGAAAACGCCATTGAGTTTGCCTGGAACCTGATCACCAAAGAATATGGCATCGACGCGAGCCGCCTGACGGTCACGGTCTACCATGAAGACGACGAAGCCTTTATGCTTTGGAAAAAGATCGCCGGGCTATCTGACGACCGCATCATCCGGATCGCAACGTCCGACAACTTCTGGTCCATGGGCGACACCGGACCCTGCGGCCCGTGTTCGGAAATTTTCTATGACCATGGCGACCACATCTGGGGTGGCCCTCCGGGTAGCCCGGAAGAAGATGGCGACCGTTTTGTTGAAATCTGGAACCTCGTTTTCATGCAGTTTGAACAGCTGGCTTCCGGGGAGCGGATCAATCTGCCGAAGCCGAGCATCGACACCGGCATGGGGCTGGAGCGTATTGCCGCCGTCATGCAAGGCACGCATGACAACTATGAGATTGATACTTTCCGCCGCTTGATTGAGGCGTCGGTTGAGGCCACGGGCGCGAAGGAAACCGAGAAGAACCGGGCCTCGCACCGGGTGATTGCAGATCACCTGCGTGCCTGCAGTTTCCTCATCGCCGATGGTGTGCTGCCGTCGAACGAGGGACGTGGCTATGTGCTACGCCGTATCATGCGCCGCGCCATGCGCCACGCGCACCTGCTCGGTGCCAAGGACCTTGTGATGTATCAGCTCGCGCCCACACTTGTGAGCGAAATGGGGCAGGCATACCCGGAACTTGGCCGCGCGCAGCGTTTGATTGAGGAGACCCTCAAGCTTGAGGAAGCGCGCTTCCGCCAGATGCTCGACAAGGGTCTTAAGCTTCTCGAAGACGAACTCGACAAGATTGGCTCCAGCAAGGTGCTGCCGGGCGATGTGGCCTTCAAGCTTTACGATACTTATGGCTTCCCGCTCGACCTGACACAGGACCACCTGCGCGGTCAGGAACGCACCGTGGATGTGGACGGCTTCAACGCCGCCATGGCTGAGCAGAAAGCCAAGGCCCGGGCGGCCTGGGCTGGCTCCGGCGACGCGGCTACCGAACAGGTCTGGTTCGATATCCAGGAAGAAAAAGGTGCGACCGAGTTTGTCGGCTACAGCACCGAAGTAGCCGAGGGCCAGGTTGTTGCCCTTGTGAAAGACGGCAAGCGGGTCGACAGCGCCGCGGCAGGCGACGACGTTCTGGTCGTCACCAACCAGACGCCATTTTACGGCGAGAGCGGCGGCCAGATGGGCGACACTGGTACCATGGCGGGTGAAGGCGTAAAGCTTTCTGTGTCCGACACGCTCAAAATGGTAGGCGCGCTTCATGTGCACCGGGCAAAGGTTGAAGACGGTGTCGTGAAGGTTGGCGACGCGCTTGACCTGACCGTGGACGGCGTGCGCCGCGCGAAGCTGCGCGCCAACCACTCCGCCACGCACGTGTTGCATGAAGTCCTGCGCCGGGAGCTTGGTGAACATGTGACCCAGAAAGGCTCACTTGTCGCGCCCGATCGCCTGCGTTTTGATATTTCCCACCCGAAGGCGCTAACGGAAGACGAACTCGCTTCCGTCGAGCGTGAGGTAAACCGCATCGTGCGCGAAAACGCGGACGTTGAAACCCGCCTTTTGAGCTATGATGACGCCATCGAGGCGGGCGCCATGGCGCTATTTGGCGAGAAATACGGTGACGAAGTCCGTGTGGTTTCCATGGGCTTCAATGACACCAGGGACAAACCGCACTATTCGGTTGAGCTTTGTGGTGGCACACACGTACGCCGTCTTGGCGATATCGCGCTCTTTACCATCGTTGGCGAAAGTGCTGTGTCGGCTGGCGTGCGCCGGATCGAGGCTCTGACAGGTGCCGCGGCGCATGAGCATTTTGTTCACCAGCAGAAACTCCTCAAGGAAGCCGCTGCCCAACTGAAGGCGAGCCCCGCAGACGTGCCCGAGCGCATTGCTGCCCTGCAGTCAGATCGCAAGGCGCTTGAGAAAGACCTCGCGGAAGCCCGCAAGAAGGCCGCTCTTGGTGGTGGCGCGTCTGGCCCGGCAGTGAAAGAGGTGGCTGGCGTGAAATTCATTGGCCAGATACTGGACGGTGTCCAGGCCAAGGACCTGCGCGGCATGGCTGACGAGGCCAAAAAGTCGCTTGGCAGCGGCGTCGTTGCATTCATTGCCTCAAACGATGGCAAGGCTGCCATCCTGGTGGGCGTGACTGACGATCTGACCACGAAGATCAGTGCTGTTGACCTCGTGCGGGTCGGGGCTGAAGCGCTGGGCGGCAAAGGGGGCGGCGGACGCCCGGACATGGCACAAGCTGGTGGGCCCGATGCAAGCAAGGCTGCTGAGGCCATCAATGCCATCGAGGGCGCGATCAGCGCGGCCTGAGGACGAGAAAGCGGAGGGGGAGAGACATGAGCGCACAAACCCTCCGCCGCCGCACCTACGACTTTCTTGAGCTCGGCAGTTTTGGCAGCCGTTTGGCGACGGTCTTTGAGATGGGCATGGTCTTCCTGATCATCGCCAATGTCATTGTCGTCGCCCTCGAGACTGTGCCGAGCCTGTGGCAACAGTACGCCGATTTTTTTGTCGTCTTCGACAACGTCTCCCTCAGTATCTTTGCAACCGAATATTTCGCACGCGTTTGGGCGAGCGCAGAGCGCGAGGTGGTCGCGGGCGACAGCGCTTTCATGCGCCGGGTGCGCTACATTTTTTCACCGCTGGCGCTTCTGGACCTCATTGTCATCCTGCCTTTGTTCCTGTCGCCGCTGCTTCGGTTCGATCTCCGGCAGCTGAGGGTTTTCCGACTGCTCAGGCTCCTCAAGCTTGTGCGCTATTCGCCCGCGCTTTCGTCGCTTGGCCGGGTCATCGTAGCGGAGCGGCGCGCGCTATTTGCCACACTTCTCGTCATGATCTCGCTGCTCTTTTTCTCGGCGACCTTGATGTATTATGTTGAAGGTGGCGTGCAGCCGAGCAAATTTGGCAGCATCCCGGATGCCTTCTGGTGGGCTCTCGCCACACTGACCACGGTGGGCTACGGCGATGTAGTACCCATCACGGCGACGGGCAAGATCGTTGCGGGCTGCACGATGATCCTCGGCCTTGGTTTTTACGCTTTGCCGATCGGGATCATCGCGTCCGGCTTTTCGGACGAAGTGCACCGGCGCGAGTTTCAGGTACCGGTGAGCCTGATTGAGGATTTTCCGCTCTTCTCGCGTTTGCCGCATCAGGCAGCCGTGGAGCTCAGTTCACGCCTGCGGTCGCTGTCCCTCGCACCCGGTACCATCATCACGCACCGCCTGGACCGGGATAACGGCCTGTATTTTATCGTAGGCGGTGAGGTCAGCGCCTTTTTCAGCCATCGGGCGTTACCGCTGAAAGCCGCGGATTTCTTTGGCGAATGTGGCCTGTTGAACGAAGGGGGGAGGCAGCCTGCCACGGTGGCGCGGGCTAATGTACGCCTGCTGAAGCTCGACAGCACGGACCTTCATGTGCTCCTGTCGCTTTACCCAGAGCTGGCCAACCATATACAGGAATATTGCAATCGGCGCTATGCCGACTTCATAGATAGCGGCGAACTTGAAGAAGCTGAGGCCGCGGCCATGCGTGAACAACAGGCGACATGGATGCGGAGCGCGCAAATGCCGGTGCTGGACACATAAAAAAAGCCGCTCCGAAGAGCGGCTTTCCCTGATTTGCTCTGGCGTTAACTCTAACCGAGTTCGGCTTTGAGGTTCTCATCAACCTTGTCGAAGAACTGGCCGGTGGTCATCCAGCTCTGGTTCGGGCCGATCAGCAGCGCAAGGTCCTTGGTCATCGAGCCGGTTTCAACGGTGTTGATACAGACCCTCTCAACCGCTTCTGCAAACTTGGTCACCTCAGGCGTGCCGTCCATCATGCCGCGGTACTTGAGGCCACGGGTCCATGCAAAGATGGATGCGATCGGGTTGGTGGAGGTCTCTTTACCTTCCTGGTGTTGGCGGTAGTGACGGGTAACCGTGCCGTGTGCTGCCTCGGATTCAACCGTTTTTCCATCCGGCGTCATCAGTACGGAGGTCATCAGGCCGAGCGAACCGAAGCCCTGTGCCACGGTGTCGGACTGCACGTTGCCGTCATAGTTCTTACAAGCCCAAACAAAGCCGCCAGCCCATTTCATGGCGCAAGCGACCATGTCGTCGATCAGGCGGTGTTCGTAAGAGATGCCAGCGTCTTTGAACTGGTCCTGGAACTCGTTCTCGAACACTTCCATGAACAGGTCCTTGAAGCGGCCATCATAGGCCTTGAGGATCGTGTTCTTGGTGGAAAGGTACACCGGCCACTTGCGGCTGAGGCCGTAGTTCATGCAGGCGCGGGCGAAATCGCGGATGCTGGCATCCACGTTATACATACCCATGGCAACACCGGCTTCTTCAAACTCGTAGACTTCACGCTCGATGGCTGCGCCGCCGTCTGCCGGCTCGAACTTCATCGTGAGCTTGCCTGCGCCCGGAACAACAAAGTCGGTCGCACGGTACTGGTCACCAAAGGCGTGACGGCCGATTACAATCGGTTTCGTCCAGCCCGGAACGAGACGCGGTACGTTTTTGATGATGATCGGTTCACGGAATACCGTGCCGCCGAGGATGTTGCGGATGGTGCCATTCGGGCTGCGCCACATTTTCTTGAGGTCAAACTCCTCAACGCGCTGCTCGTCCGGGGTGATGGTGGCACATTTGACGCCAACACCGTGTTCCTTGATCGCGTTTGCAGCATCGATGGTGATCTGGTCGTCGGTTTCATCCCGTTTGGTGACCGAGAGATCATAGTAGAGAAGTTCCACATCAAGATACGGCTGGATCAGGCGTTCCCGGATCCATTGCCAGATGATGCGGGTCATCTCGTCGCCGTCAATTTCCACAATCGGATTTTTAACAGTAATTTTGCTCATTGGTCCCTCAAACTTGTTATTTATCGTGGGGTATGCTTGCGCCGTGGAGAGTTGGCGCGAAATTTGGCCGCACCCTATCACCACATTTCATATAGTTGAAGAGTGAACAGGGGCAAATTTTACTCTTTTGGTCCTTTTTTACATCAACTCGCTGCTACTGGGCTCATTTTGGGCCTCAGAGGAGAGGAGGATGTTCATGGTTTCCTCGGCTGTCGCGGCAACTTTGAGGAGCTCCGCATTGGCTGATGAGGCAAAGCCTTCCTCAACAACATTGTTCACCAGTTCAAGAAGAGGCGACCAATAGTTCTTGTGATTGAGAAGGATGATCGGCTTCTTGTGCAGGCTGAGTTGTGCCCAGGTCATGATCTCGAACGTCTCGTCGAGGGTGCCGAGGCCGCCGGGTAACACCACAAAGGCGTCCGAGCGGTCGAACATCATCTTTTTGCGTTCGTGCATGTTCCGGGTGATGTGCAGTTCCGCGAGGCCCTCCTGCGTGATTTCAACCGCGTCCAGATGCTCGGGGATGATGCCAATGACGTCAGCGCCTGCGTCGCGGGCGGCGCGCGCCACCACACCCATCAGCCCGATACTACCCGCGCCATACACAAGGTTCATGCTCGCGCGTGCAATACGTTCGCCAAGTTCCTGTGCGAGCGCTTCATATTCCGGGCCTTTGCCCATCCGGGAGCCACAGTAGACACAAACGGTTTTGATAGCAGTTTCAGGCATGGGTGATACTCTGGACAAGGGTTGCACTTTTTTCGTCCTTCACACATATGGGATAAGGAAAGCGTTTCAGGTCAAAGTTTTGACATGTTTTTAGTAAAATCATCTTTCATTATAAAGGCCCGATTGTTAAGGCTTTGTTGAAAGAGTGTTATGGTGTGATATGGGCCGTTTGGAAAGCAAGAGCGACGACAGACGCAGGATGGCAATAGGCGCGGTAACCGCCCTGATTGGCGTGTCGGCTGTGCTTTATGTCATTTTTGGCGGCTCCATCGAGGGTCCGACCACACCACAGCCCCCCGCACAGGAACAACAGTTGCCGGCACAGGAAACCGTGGCTGAGCAGCAGGCTGTGCCCGAATTTGACCTTGTCCGCATCTCGCGTGGCGGCACAGGAGTGATTGCCGGCCGCATGACCCCCGGGGCCCGTGTCGAGCTTTATGCGAATGGCGTAAAGATCAATGAGGTGGTTGCCAACGACGACGGTGAGTGGGTGATGATCCTGCAGGAGCCGCTTGAGGCTGGCTCGGTTGAGCTGAACCTCAAGGCCGTTGACAAGAACCAGCAGCTCATCGCCGAAGCGAGCAATGTGGTTGTTGTGTCTGTGCCGGAGCGTGATGACAAACGTTTTGTCGAGCGTGAGCAGAACGGTGTTGTCGCTGTGCTGACACCCAAGAGCGGGGAAGGGGCCAGCACCGTGCTGCAGAAGCCGGGCGTGGCAGCTTTTGGCGAGGTTGGCGAGAGCCTGAGTGTTGATACCATCGACTATGGTGATGGTGGCGAGGCGGTTTTCACCGGTCGCTCCCTGCCGCGTGTCGATGTGCGCCTTTACCTTGATGACGAATTTGTCGGCAGCGTGCGCGCTAACGACAGTGGCCGCTGGAGCATTCCGCTCAAGGGCAAGACCCTGAGCAGCGGCAACCATGTTATTCGCGTTGACCAGACCGTTGGTGACGGTGAAGTGCAGCTCCGTATCGAGCAGCCATTCGAGACGGGTTCGCCGATCGACCAGAGCATGGCTGAGGGCGGCGTGCTGGTGAAGCCTGGCAACACCCTGTGGCAGATTGCGCGTCAGCTTTATGGTTCAGGTGTACGCTATACCGTGATCTTCAAGGAAAACAGCGAACAGATTCGCGACCCCGACCTGATCTATCCGGGGCAAATGTTCCGCCTGCCGGGCAAGGCCGCGCAGGATGGCGGTCGCTGAAACCGCCTCTCTGGCGCCATTCCCTCATAAAAAATAGCAGGTCAGGGCCGTCTAGTCGGTCTCAATAGGCTTGAGGTGTGCCCTGAGCGCCCGCAGGTGTGTTTCTGATTCCAGCAGGATCAGGGTCAAAGCGCCCATCAGCTCAGAGCCAGCGAACTGATGCTCGGTGCGGGTGACGCTGTTGAAGCTGATTTCGCCGTTTTTCTCGATCCGGTAAGCGCCGTCGATGCCGCGATTGGTGGCATAGACCCTCTCGATGGCCATGGTGCGCTGGGCCGCATCTTCCACGGTGAAATAGAGACGTCCAAGTTTGGCGGAGAGGTGGATGACGCCGGCACCATCGGTGTCGCGGTCAGCCACCGCGTGGAACTTGATTCCCTCCCACTCGAAGTCAATCCGGTCAAACTGGGGGTCATCGAGGCTATCGAGATGGCCTTGAACCTTGTCCAGCGTTTCATGCAGTTTCATGGAGCCTGATTTCCTCGTCACAGCGGGGCATTTCCTGATATTGCCTAAAATCGCGCCTTCTGTTTAAGCAAGTGTTAATGCCGTGCAAACTGTTTTGGACGAAAGTCTGGCGACAGTGCAAGTGTTATGTTTTATAAGACTTAAAAAGTGGACGATGCTGACGGTCCGACTTGACGCACAGCGTGCAAATCGCCAGTGTGTGCGCAAATTCGAGAGGTGAAAGGCCCAAATATGAAGGCAAGTGATGTAGTGATGACGCCAATCCACAAGGAAGGGCACATCTTTGTGGTGATCTTCTTTGCCATTTCTATTGGTCTGTTTTTCCTGTCCGAACCGCTTGGTTGGGTCGGCCTGATTCTCACAGCCTGGTGCCTGTATTTCTTCCGTGATCCGGAGCGGGTTGTGCCGGACGAAGCCAAGGTGCTAGTGAGCCCCGCCGATGGCACTGTCTGTGCCGTGACTGAGGCTGCACCACCAGCCGAACTTGGCATGGGTGATGAGCCGCGCGTCCGGGTGTCCATTTTCCTCTCGGTGTTCAACGTGCACGTCAACCGCACGCCGGCGGCTGGTGAAATCACCGGCCTTGCCCATGTGCCAGGCAAGTTTCTCAATGCTGCTGCCACCGAAGCCAGTGAAGAGAATGAGCGCCAGCTCATCCGTATGACCACAGCCGACGGCCATGACATCGCCTATGCTCAGGTTGCGGGCCTTGTCGCGCGCCGCATCCTGTGTGACCTCGAGATTGGCCAACAGGTTGATCGCGGTGAGCGTTTTGGCCTGATCCGTTTCGGCAGCCGGACCGACATCTATCTGGACAAGGGGCTTGAGGCCACGGTCCTGGTTGGCCAGACCATGATCGGCGGCGAAACCATCATTGCCCGCGCGAAAGGCTGAAGGTCAGACGATGGAACCGACAGGGGAAGGCGTAGATGTGACGGGTGACAAGGTGGTTCGGGCATTTTCGATCCGGACGATCCTGCCGAATGCGGTCACGCTGTTTGCTTTCATGGCAGGCCTGACTGCGATCCGTTTTGCGCTTGCAGGCAAGTGGGAGCTTTCTGTCTTTGCTGTCCTGCTTGCCGGTGTGTTCGATGGGCTGGATGGCACAGTCGCGAGGCTCCTCAAGAGCACCAGCAGGTTTGGTGCCGAGCTTGATTCTCTCTCGGATGTGGTCGCCTTTGGCGTCGCGCCCGCGGTTGTGCTCTACCTTTGGGGCTTGCAGTCGCTTGACCGGCTTGGCTGGGGTGTGGCGCTCATTTATGCCATTGCCATGGCGCTGCGGCTCGCGCGCTTCAATGCCCGCCTCGATGACGAGGAAGAGCCGCGCAAACGCCTCGGGTTCCTGACTGGCGTGCCGGCGCCCATGGGGGCGGCACTGCTTCTGGTGCCGCTTATGGTCGATTTTGCGGTCGAGGATGTGATTGTGCAGTCTTACCCTGCGCTGATCATCATCTACACTGTTGCGATTGCGCTCCTGATCGTGTCCACTATTCCGACCATTTCGCTCAAAGCGATCCGCATCCGGCGGGAATGGTTTGTCCCTGTCATGCTGATCATCGGTGTGGTGATTGCCGGGCTTTTTGTCCGGACCTGGCTGGTGCTGCTGGTGATCGCTGCGCTCTATATGGCGAGCATGCCGTGGACCTTGATGGCCTATGAGAAGCGCCGGAAGCAAAAGGGGCTGGACTGATCAGGCCCCGATGTCTGTCTTGTGGTCCTCAAGGAATTTCATTGCCGCCTGTTGCATGGCGATCCCGTACTGCAGAACAAATTGCGCTGCCTTGCTGTCTTCCTGAGACAGGAGGCGCTCCAGCATGGCGATCTGGGTGCCGTGATGCTCGATACGGTCCTCTATCAGACTTGTGATGCGGGCGGGGGATACCGCTTCGGCAAACAGAAGTGCAGCGAGAAACTCTGACCGGTTCCGGTCCGGTTTCGGCGATTGCCCGAGCGATGTTTCAAGCGCCTTGCGGCCCGCCGCCGTCAGGCTGTAGACCTTTTTATCCGGGCGGTTTTCCTGCGTTTCGGTGCGGCAGCCGACAAGGCCTTCTTCCGTCAGCTTTGTCAGGGCAGGGTAGATCGAGCCATAACTGGCTTCCGAGAAGAAGCTGAAAGCTCCCTCCGCGACCATTTTCTTGATATCATAACCGGTGGTGTCACCCAGGCTCAGGATGCCGAGACACAGCGTTCGAATATCCATCTACTACCTTCACTGTCGTTATTATATCGCGCTGAGATCATATGAAGTGGTGGCTGTGGGCGCAATGTAAAGGTGCTTGGCGGCATATTTGATCTCTACCTTACTGTTGGCACCTTTTTTGCTTTGTAATGCCTAACTGAATTCATCTGCGCGAAAGCTGGCCCAAATTGCCGGTTTGCCGCCTGATTAAGCGATGAGAAGGGTGCCGAGATGACCGCAACGCACGTGACGACGAAATCCAACATGTCAAAAGTGGCAATTCTTGCCGGTCTTGCCACCATGCTTGGTGCTTGCCAGTCAAGCAACCTGTGGCAGGGGGAAGAAGTCCTGGTGGAAGCACGCCAGACCGTGCTCGAACGCGACGTCGGCAATGTTTCCGAAAACCACCGGGAGCTGAAAGACCGCTTCAATGCACTGGAGCGGCTCTATGTTGATCTCGCTCGCAATATGCGAATGCAGAATGAGCAGCTCAGCTCGATCGAGCAGAAGCTGGCCAATTTCCAGAAAGATCCTGAGGTCGATGCCAGCCTCAAGCGGGTGCGCAACGAACTGCAGGCTGTGCGCAAGGACATGAAGGATATGGAAAACCGGATTTATTCGGTTGAGGTGACCGACCGCCAGGCTGCCTATCTGCCGCCGGCAAAGACCGAGGCTGCGCCCACGGGTACCAGCCAGTCGGGCGCGGATGCCAGCAGCAGCGCACCGGATGCCAGCGCGGGTGCTGCCGCCGCGGCAACTCCGACGCCGGTGGACAACCGCGCGCCGGTGGACAACCGGACCTATTATGGCGCGCATCTGGCATCCTACCGCTCAAAAGATCAGGTAGCCTCGGGCTGGGGCAGCTTGCTGAGGGCTTTCAGCGGGGAGCTTGAGGACATGAAGCCGCTGATCTACACGCAAAGCCAGGAAGGCATTGGCACTTTCCTGAGGCTCATTGTAGGCCCATTGGAGAGCGAAGCACAGGCCGAAGAACTGTGCAACCGCATCCGCGAAACCGGTGGAGAGCAATATTGCCGCGTATCCGAATATCAGGGTGAACCTATCGGATAAACGTCAGTATTCATGACCTTTTTAGAAGAAAAGGGCCTTTGTGGTCCCTTTTTTGTCAGAATTTCAAAAAAATGTCATTAATTCGCAAATGAAGCTGCGTGCCCCCTTGACAGAAAGCTGCAAATCTTGTCGGATGCTGCAACCTTCGACACACTCAGGCGTGGTTGGTCAACTTGGGGAGGTGCGACTGACCTTGGCGCTTTCGAGCAGCCACTGAGATCTGAAGGCCGGGCATACCTGGGGGTTCGCTCGGATTAGGCGCGGTGCTTCGACCAATTTCAGGTTGTTCGCCGCGCCTTTCGTTTGCCCGCCAGCCCGGGCATAAAAGCCAGGCTAGCTTTCACCATCATTTACCGCAGTGCAGAGGCAGGTGTTATTCGTTGGGCCACAGAGGTGCTTACGTCTGTCGCCTGACAGGGATTTGTGGCTGCGGACAGGCGTGAAACAGGCAGTAATATTGACCTTCTCCTGCCCCACAAGCCGGTAGGAAAAGCATCATCATGCACAGCGCGTTGGCGCATTTGCCGTATTCGGGAATTATGCTGCAGAAAGACGCAATTGGCCGTCGAGGTCCGGCAATCCGCTGTGCCGGGACGTGGGCGTATCCTCAAGCTACATCGAAGCGTTTTCAAGCAAGACCGGCCGGCAGCGTTCCAAAAGGGGGCGGGCAGGGGAACTACTTGGGCAGGTAACAGTCTTTGGAGCGAACCAGTTGCTCATGGTCCGGCGCGCCCTGGATGGCCGGTGCGATCATCTTGCCAAGACGGCGGAAAACGAGAGCCAGACCGTCCTGCATGGATGCCATGCCAATCCCGCCAACAATGATGAAAAGCATCAGCGACACAATATGTGAAAACTCGAACATTTCTGCCTCCGTTCGTTTTTTGTTCTTATATGTTCTGATGATTCTGTCGTCAAGAACAAAAAAAGAACAAATGTAAAAATCGTGATCAGGCTTGTGCGCAATTTTGTTGTCTGTCCACATGTCTCGGTGATAGACAGGGGGTAAGTGAGCGGCTAAGGGCCGCGATAAGAACGATAAAAAGAGAACATATATGTCGGTAAACCCAGAGGCCGAAGGCCCGGGTGCGACGGTTGAAGGCAAACCACAGAACCGTCAGCACCAGAGAGAACAAGGTGACGGCCGCCCAAGGCGCCGCAACAGGCGACGTGGGCGCGGCAGGAAACCAGCAGGTCCAGCACCAGAGGGTGTGGAGGCGAAAGAGGCTTCGCCCAAACGCCCCAACAGCAATTCTCCTACAGCCCAGCAGTCCTCTCGTCCGAATGGTGGCGAGAAGAGCGCCCCTCGCGACCAAGCTGTTTCGCGCGAGCGGGAAGATTTTGGCAACACTTCGGTGCGTCAGCGCCCTGCAATTCAGCAGAACCGCAGTGTCTATAGTGCAATCGATCTCGGCACCAACAATTGCCGTCTGCTGATTGCACGCCCGACCAAAGGCGGTTTCCGCGTGATTGACGCGTTTTCGCGCATCGTGCGTCTTGGTGAAGGGGTGGCAAACGGCAACCGCCTGTCAGACGCGGCCATGGACCGCACAATCGAGGCCCTGAAGGTCTGCGCCGATAAAATCGCGCGTCGCAACGTGACCTGCATGCGCCATGTGGCCACGGAAGCGTGCCGCGTTGCAGATAACGCAGAAGAATTCATCGCGCGCGTGAAGCGGGAAACCGGCCTCAACCTTGATATCATCTCGGCCAAAGAAGAAGCGCGGCTTGCCGTCATGGGCTGCCAGTCCCTGATTGCACCCGGAAACCGGCATGCGCTGGTGTTCGATATCGGCGGTGGTAGTACCGAGTTGATCTGGGTGCGTGTGCTGCCGGGCAACCGCTCGGAGATCAGTGGCTGGATGTCGATCCCCTGGGGGGTGGTGAACCTCTCTGAAAGTCACGGCGTGGTGGGCAAATCGGTCCCGCGGGAACAATATGCCCAGATGATTGCTATCGTTGAGAAGCACCTCAAGGAATTTGAGGCAGCCCACCGGGTTTCGGACGTGGTCCGGCGGCGGCAGACGCAGTTCCTCGGTACCTCGGGTACGGTGACCACGCTTGCAAGCCTGCATCTCGAGCTGCCGCGCTACATGCGCGAGAAGGTTGACGGTGCCTGGATGAAATCGAAGGATATTCATGCGCTCTCCCGCCGGGTGGCGGAGATGAGCCATGTGGAGCGCGCGGCACAGCCCTGCATCGGGCCGGAGCGAGCCGATCTTGTGGTGGCAGGCTGTGCGATCCTTGAAGCGATCCTCGGCATGTGGAATGTACCAAGCCTGAGGGTTGCAGACCGGGGTATCCGGGAAGGTATTCTTCGGGGTATGATGCAGATGGACGCGCCAGACGAGCGCAGCGCAAGGCCGCGGCGTCGCGGCGGGCAGGGCAGGAAGCCCGGTGATGCCCGGAAACAGAATAAGGTAAGGGCCAATGGCTAAAGGCTGGAATACACAATCCAACACACGCAGCCGCGCACGCGGCGCCAAGGTGCGGGTAAAAACGGCGCGTGGACGCAAGACGTCCTCAACGCGCTGGCTGCAGCGGCAGCTCAACGACCCTTATGTGGCGGAGGCGCGTCGCCTTGGCTACCGCAGTCGTGCGGCCTTCAAGCTTGCGGAACTTGATGATCGCTATGAGCTGATCAAGGGCTCAATGCGTATCGTTGACCTCGGGTGTGCGCCGGGTGGTTGGACGCAGGTGATCACTGAACGTTGCCCGAGGGGCGCGCAGGTGATCGGTATCGACCTTCAGGAAGTAGAGCCTATTCCGGGCGCCAAGATCTGGGTGATGGATTTCCTCGCCGAAGGCGCCGAGGAGGAACTGATGGCAGCGATGGATGGCCCCGCCGACCTCGTACTCTCGGACATGGCCAACTCGGCGACCGGACACCGCAAGACTGACCAGATCAGGACCATGGCGCTTTGTGAAGCGGCACTGGATTTTGCCATCAAGGTTCTGGCTGAAGGCGGCACCTTTGCTGCCAAAGTGCTGCAGGGCGGCTCCGACAACGAGCTGATGGCCCGCATGAACCGGCATTTCCGCACCGTGAAACATGCCAAGCCGCCATCAAGCCGACAGGACAGCAAGGAATGGTTCGTGGTGGCGCAGGGCTTCCGCCGTCATGCGCCGTCGGCTGACGTCAGCGAAGCAGACACCGAAGACACACCCTCCTGAGGGCAATTTCATATTAGTTTGTAGCTGCGGCAAGTTTAGCGTTGATTTTTGCGCCAGCTTGGGGTTATTGAACGGCGAATATCTTAACCAAGGGTTGGCCTGGTTCCGCGAAAAAGTGGCCGGGTCATGCGCCTCTCAGAGCGCCCACTGATGAGCAGGAAAGCTAATGGATATTCGCCTCGGTCTTACGTTTGATGACGTTCTCCTCGTTCCCGCAGCAAGTGATGTGATGCCCGCCCAGGTGGACGTGCGCACCCGCATCACAAAGTCAATCGAGCTCAATATGCCGCTTCTTTCGGCCGCCATGGATACGGTGACCGAGGCCCCGATGGCGATTGCCATGGCGCAGGCTGGCGGTATGGGTGTGCTGCACCGGAACGTGACCGAGGAAGAGCAGGCCGACATGGTCCGCCAGGTCAAGAAATTCGAATCCGGCATGGTGGTGAACCCGGTCACCATGTTCCCGGACCAGACCCTCGCTGATGCGATGGTGCTGATGACCAGCCACAAGATCTCCGGTATTCCGATTGTTGAGCGCGGCAATGGCGCAGGGCCCAAGAAGCTTGTTGGTATCGTCACCAACCGCGACGTTCGGTTCGCCACACAGATGGACCAGCCGGTATCTGAGCTGATGACCCGTGAAGTTGTTACGGTGAAAGAGGGCGTGTCCTCGGATGAGGCCAAACGCCTGTTCCACCACCACCGGATCGAGAAGCTCATCGTGGTTGACGGTGACTACCGCTGTGTCGGCCTCATCACCGTGAAAGACATGGAAAAGGCCGTTGCAAACCCGCACGCCGCCAAGGACGCGCAAGGTCGTCTCCGGGTGGCTGCGGCAACGACAGTGGGTGACAAGGGCTTTGAACGCGCTGGCCTTCTGGTTGACGCTGAATGTGACCTGATCGTGCTTGACACCGCGCACGGCCACTCCGCGCGGGTGATCGAACAGGTTGCCAAGATCAAAAAAAACTGGGGCCATATCCAGCTTGTTGCCGGTAACGTGGCGACGGCCGCTGCCGCTGAAGCTCTCATTGACGCGGGCGCGGACTGTATCAAGGTTGGTATCGGCCCGGGCTCCATTTGCACCACCCGTGTTGTTGCGGGTGTTGGCGTGCCGCAGCTTACGGCCGTGAATGACGTGGCGAATGTTGCCAGCAAACACGGTATCCCTGTCATTGCCGACGGCGGCCTGCGTACGTCGGGTGACGTGGCGAAGGCTATTGCCGCGGGCGCCAGCGCCTGCATGGTCGGTTCGCTGCTCGCCGGTACCGAGGAAGCGCCGGGTGAAGTGTTCCTCTATCAGGGCCGTTCCTACAAGGCTTACCGTGGTATGGGCTCGGTTGGTGCCATGGCGCGCGGCTCTGCGGACCGTTACTTCCAGGACGACGTGAAAGATACACTCAAGCTCGTGCCGGAAGGCGTTGAAGGGCAGGTCCCTTATAAAGGCCTCGCCGCAAACGTGCTGCACCAGTTGGTGGGCGGTCTTCGTGCCTCGATGGGCTACACTGGTAACCGCACTATTGACGAGATGCGCAAGAACGCAAGCTTCGTGCGTATCACCAACTCGGGTCTCAAGGAAAGCCACGTGCATGATGTGACCATCACACGTGAATCGCCAAACTACCCGACAAAATAAGCCTATAAAACATGCAGCCTTCCGCGCGACTTGCCGCCGCTATCGAGCTTCTGGACAGCATAGAAGCGGCAATCGTTTCGCGCGGGATGCCCGCTGATCGCATTGTCAGCGACTATTTCCGCGCGCGGCGTTATGCCGGCTCGAAGGACAAACGCGCGATTTCAGATTGTGTTTATGACATATTGCGAAGCCGTGAGGGGTACTTGTGGGGTATCTCACAGGTTGGCCTCGTGCCGGGTGCCAGAAGTCTTGTTCTCGCGTATGTGTCCCTTGAAAAGCCAAGCGATCTCAAGCTGTTTGGTGCAGACGGTGCTTTTTCTCCGCCTGCTTTTTCAGCCTCTGAGAAGGCTGCTCTTGATATTCTAGAATCCCTTGACTGGAGTACCGCACCTGAAGCCGCTCAATTTAATGTGCCTGCGTGGGCTGAGGGTGGTTTGCGAGATCGGTTCGGCGAAATGTTCGCGGTTGGTACTGCAGCGCTTCTTGATAACGCGCCCCTTGATGTCCGGCTGAATGCCTTGCGGGCGCGCAGTGTCGATATCAAGCAGTACTTGAGTATTGATGATCAAGATATTGAAAAGCATAAATTTTCGCCTTCTGGCTTTCGCATCAAGACCCGGATCAATCTTGGTGTCGAGAAAGCCTACCGCGACGGGTTGGTTGAAGTGCAGGACGAGGCGGCACAAATCGCATCGAGCCTTGTGGGCGCGCGCGCCGGGCATCAGGTCATCGAGCTTTGCGCGGGTGCCGGTGGCAAAAGCCTCGCCATCGCGGCGGAGATGGAAAACCGCGGCCAGATCCATGCTTTTGATATCTCGGGCAAACGGCTGGCGGATTTCCGCACACGCCTCAAACGCGCGGGCGTACATAATATTCAGGTCATCCGGCTGGCAGCAGAAGGCGAGGGCCGCGCGGACGCGCTCAAGCCTTTTGCGGGCAGCGCCGACCGTGTGGTGGTCGATGTCCCCTGTACCGGCAGCGGTACCTGGCGCCGCAGCCCCGACCAGCGCTGGCGTTTTGATACAGGAAGCCTTGCTGAGCTGAACAGCCTCCAGGCGTCGCTTCTGGGTGAAGCGGCGGCGCTGGTACGCCCCGGCGGGCGCCTCTACTATATGACCTGCTCGCTGCTCCCGCAGGAAAATGAGGCGATAATTCAAAGCTTTATGGGCTACTCAGGGGCCGACTGGCAGCTTCTCGATTACCGGGAAGTGTGGCAGGAGACACTCGCGAGCGAAGCTCCTGAAACCCTGTCCTCGCTGCCGTCATGCCTGCAACTGGCGCCGCATGCCCATGATACGGATGGTTTTTTTGTCGCGGTTCTTGAGCGGCAGGCGTAGCGAAAGTCGCGGAAATTTACCATTTCTTTGGGCTTTGGGGCTTAGGCTCTGAAATCAGTGACTTGTCGCAAAAGCCGCACGGTCTGGCCTAAAAGGCAAGACAGCGACAAAATTTGCGGCTATCGTCATGGAACGATAACAGTGATGAGGTAAGCATGCGTATTCAGAGCCTTCTTGCAATTTCAGTTCTTGCTGGATCCCTTTCCGTGCCTGCGCTGGCGCAGACTGCGGAGAAATATCGTTTGCTTTCCAATGACTTGGTCGCAAAAGCGCAGACGTCCATGAAGACTGAGACCCCGCGTGACGCGCAGGCTTTTTATGAGCGCGCGCTGGTCGCAAACCCCGCGAATGTGGACGCGCTGGTCGGCCTTGGCCGCGCGCATGAGGCGCAGGGCCATGTGGCAAGCGGCCTCAAATATTACCGCAAGGCGCTCGAGATCGAACCCAATGACCGGGATGCGCTTGAAGTGCAGGCGCTGGCGTTCCTCAAACGCAATCTGGCTGACAAGGCAGAAGGAAACCGCGAAAAACTGGCGCGAATCTGCCAAAAAGGCTGTGCCGAGCTCGAGGCTGTGGAAAGCGCGATCGAGGAATTTCGCGCCCGTCAGGCCAGTGCAGAACTTGCGAACGAGGGTTAGGCTGGCAAACGCCAGATATTAAGTCTTTCCGATCAAAGAGTTAAGGGCGCGAACCGCGCCCTTTTTGCTGCCTTTTGCCGAGTGCACACTGTGCAGGATGTGTGCACAAAGTGTGAAGGGTCTGTGCAACAAATTCCGCCTGCCGATCGCGGTCGGAAATCCAGCTTATTTAGCTTTCAGTGTATCATGATTGTCGATCACATGCGACCAGTCATAATCGGCCATCGGCGCGATGATGAGGTCCTCTGTCTCGATCTGTGGCAGGTCCCCGTTCATGACGCAGATGCCGTTCCATGAGGTGATGCCGCCAAACTCGGCGAAGCTGACCGCGAAACTGACCGCCGCGCCATAATGGCGCTGTTTGTCCGTGGGTTCCTCGCGTCCGTTTGCATTATAAAAGCCCGTCAGAGGGAAAGCCCGTTCAGGAGCGCTGGCGGAGAAATATCTACCGCTGATCATGCCGGTGGCGGCGTCCACCTTGTCGAACCGTACTGTTGCACCGAGGTTGGTCGTCCAGTCACCGCTCAAGTCACTGCAGTCCCGCGCGGAGGCGGGCAGGGCGAGCGCAAGGCTCAGGACCGCCGCAGTCAATACAGGCAGGCTCCATGATGGCATGACAAACTCCCCCTTTTGTCAAAAACGCCCGGGACTATTTGTCCTCGAGCGGGTCGTTGATGATGGTATATTCATAGTCGGGCAAGCCGAACCCGATATCCAGATGCCGGGCATCAATGAGTTCGTGGTAGGTTACCCGCATGCTGTCATCGCCGCCGGGAGGCAGGCCGTACCCCTCGGTCGCCAGTTCGCTCATCGTGGCGCATTGCACCACCTCGCCAAAGCGGTTGCGGACCGGCAGGATGAGATAATCTGCGCGCAGTCGTTTGCCATTCTTTGCCACAAGGATATCAGCGGCATAGCCGGCGCACGGGTGCCGGATGAGCGCTTCGTGAAAGGTGACAAAAGCGTCCGCCGCCGGCATCTCCGCCACGTCATAGACACTGAGGCCCGTGAGGTTGCGACCGAACTGTGCGTCAAGCGCGGTGCCGCTCATTTTGACAAAAAGTTCCTTTGGGCCGGTGAGCTCATAAACCATCAGGTTCGCGGTGAGGCCCCGCAACTCGCGCAGGCCAATCTGCTGTCGGAAAGGGATTTCGCCATCATTTTGCGCGCGCAACTCCGTCCAGATTTCATGAAACCTGACGAGGTTTTCCGGCATTCTCGGCCATGAGGCAGGGAGGCTGTGCATGGGCTCGCGCTATGTAAGTGTTGGCGTCGCAACAAGCTTAGCAAGTCGCCGCAGTCGATGCACATAAAAAAAGCGCGCCACAGCGAGCGCGCTTTTCAAGCATCTGGCAGCCTCAGTTTCCGGCCAGGCGCGCCGTGTTCAAGAGCGCATCCTGGGTCTCAAGGTGCGAGAAATATTGATCGCGCTTGTCTTTGCCAAAACCGTCGCTCGCGATTTTATAGTCTGCCGAAACCCGGCTACGCTCCGCGCCCATTTTTTCAAGAAGGCGTGAGCGGCGCAGATAGGTGCTCCATCCCTTGGGTTCAACAGCGAGCGCGCGGTCATAATCCTTGAGCGCTTCGTCATGGCGGCCAAGGGCATGGTGGGCGAGCCCGCGACTGTCCAGCGCAGCATAATAGTCCGGCTCAAGTGCGAGCGCCCGGTCACAATAGGCAAGCGCACGTTCCGCCGCGCCGAGCAGCAGCAGATACCAGCAGCGCAGGTTATATTCTGCGGCGGTCGATGGCTCCTTGTCATGTTCGGCATCAAAAGCCCTGAGCGCGGCAACCTGATCGCCGCTGCGCGCCTGGGCACGCCACAGCAGCATCTTGTTTGCAATATTCGGCGCGATCGCGACAGCGCGTTCATAGTCGGCAACAACCATCCGTTCATCGCCCAGATAGCGCTGCACGTTGCCGCGCAGGCGCCACACAAATTCCTTGTCCGGTGACATCTGGGTGAGCTTGTCGAGGTCTGTGAGGGCGGCGCGAAGGTCTTCGCTCGCGATACGGGCTTCGGCCAGATCGGCGAGGGCGGCGGAATAGCCAAGCTCAACCGCTTTGCTCAGGTCCGCGACAGCCTCGGCAGGCATGCCCTTCTCAAGATAGACCACCCCGCGGTTGATAAGGGATTGCCCATTACCGGGCGTCAGTTTCACGACCATGTCATAGTCGGCTAAAGCTTTGTCCATGTCTCCTTTGAAATAGTAGGCAGAGGCCCTGTAGTCATAGGCTGATGCGTTGTTTGGTATCGCGGCGATAACCACATCCATGTCCCGGATGGTCTGGTCATAGTCTTTCTGCTCGTAAAACAGTCTGCCGCGAGGGAAGGCAGCCAAATGCTGCTTTGGGTTAAAGAGCAGGGCAAGGTCATAATCCGCCATCGCCTTGTCTGTTGCGCCATTTTCATGGTGCAACATACCGCGTATTGCATAGGCTTCGCTGCTGGCTGGGCTGTCCTTGTCCAGGCTGATTGCTTTGTCGACCTCTTTAAGGCCACGCTCAAACTCCCTCCGGGCGCCATATATCTGCGCCCGGGCGGAATAGGCTGGCGGATAATCGGGTGCAATGCTCGTTACTTTGTCCAGGTCTGCAAAGGCCAGATCGTCCTGGCCTCTCATCCGGTACATTTCGCCACGCAGGAAATAGAGCTCCCATGCCTTGGGAGCGAGCGCGATACCTTCGCTGAAGTCCACAATTGCCATCTGGAGCTTGTTTTGCATGGCATATACCCGACCCCGCGACATATAGACTTCGGGCGTGCGCTTGTGGTTCAGCGCTATATCAAGGTCCTTGCGGGCGTTATCAAGATCGCCTTTCATCATGTAACTTTCGCCGCGATGAAAGTGCGCGTGAAAGAGCCAGTCGCCGAGTTGGATAGAAGTGGAGCAGTCGGCAATGGCACGGTCGTACTGCTGCAACATCTTGTTCGAGAAGCAGCGCAGAACATAGCCTTCGCCGTCCTGCAGTTTCAACATTATTGCTTCGGTGAAGTCCGCGACAGCACGGCTATGCTCGCCCTTATTTTGATAAAGTATGCCGCGTTCAAGATAGGCCTGTCGGCGGTTGTCGGCTGTTTCCTTCTGTGAGGCAATCACCCGGCTGCAGGCGGCAATGCGTACATCGGGGGCGTCCGGCACACTGTTGCCCGTCAAGTTGGAGCAGGAGATCAGGTCACCGCTGAACCCGACGGGCTGCCCGTAACCGGACTGGGCGAAGGAAGGTGAGGCATGGAGGGAGAGGGCAATCAGCGCAGAGGAAACTGCGGGAACGATACGGCGGATGGGCATCGTATTTCAAACTCCAAGGTGGAACGACGCCAGAATATCCAAGTCCTGATTTTAGGCAAGTGCTTGTGAGGCGGGCTCGGGGTGCAGGCCGGGGCCAAAGCCCCGGTGCACAAAAGCTTGTTCTAGCGGAAGCTGCCCGGCCATTCGGCGGCGAGGTAGGTGAAGACCACCCATGCCGCCACATTCTGGCGAAGCGCGGCGGGGTCCACCTTGTCGAGCGTGTCATCGGCCGTGTGGTGCAGGTCAAAATAGTCGGTGCCGTCCTGCATCAGGTCCATCACCGGCATGCCTTTGGCGCGCAGGCGGCCTACATCCGGCCCGCCGCCAGCCTTGCGGTCAGCGCGCACAACACCAAGCGGGCCCATGAGAGCTGCCATGCGGTCAACCACGTGCACGGCGTTTTCACTGACGTTCGAGGCCAGCGCCCACACCGGCCCTGCGCCAAAGTCCGATTCCGCGCCAACCATATGGTTGATCATATCGCCCTTGGCTTCATGGTCGTCAGCATACTGGCGCGCGCCAATCAGGCCGAGTTCCTCAGCCGAGAACAACACCACGCGGATAGAGCGGTAGGGCCGCTCCTTCGTCAGGTCCTGAATGAGGTTGGCGGCTGCCATGGTGATGGCAACACCGGCGCCGTCGTCGATCGCGCCGGTGCCAAGGTCCCAGCTATCAAGGTGACTGCCGAGGATGACATATTCGTCCGGTTTGGTGCGGCCGGTGATCTCACCCACCACGTTATACATCTCGACCGGGTCTTCCATTGTCGTCTGGATATTGAGGTGCACGCTCACGCTATCCCCATAGCCCAGCATGCGCACAAGCTGGTCCGCGTCCGGGTTCGAGAGCGCGGCGGCGGCGATTTTCGGTGCGTCTTCGTCATAGGTCACACCGCCGGTGTGGGGCAGGCGGTGTGTGTCTGTCCCGATGGAGCGGATCAGGATCGCCTTCGCGCCCTTGCGCGCGGCCTCGGATGCGCCTGCACCGCGGGCTTTTACCGCCGGGCCGTAACCTGCGCCGGTCTTGAAACGTTCCATGCGGTTCGAGATGAAGACGATCTTGTCTTTCACCGTCGCCGGGTCTGCCGCCTTGAGGTCCTCATAGGTGGCGAAATGCACGATCTCGGCGGTCACACCGCCTTCAGGTGTGGGGGCGGACTTGCCGAGCGCGGTGATCACAAGCGGCTGGGCATAGTTGCCGACAACTTCAGCGCGCTCGAGGATACGCGTCCATTTCGGCACCATGACCGGCTCTTTCCACACCTTGTCGAAGCCAAGGCGCTGGAACTCTGCCATCGCCCACGCTTGTGCTTCCACTTCCTTGGGGCTAGCCGCCAAACGCGCACCGACCTTGGTGGTCAGTGACGCCAGGAGGTCATAGGCTTCATCGCTTGTCAGAGCCTTGTCGCGCAGCATCTTGGCGACCTCCACGGTCTCGTCCGCGAGCGGCACAAGGCCGTCAGCGAGTGTGGGCGCTGCCACCAGCGCACTGAGCGTGGCTGCTGCAAACAATTGTTTTATTGTCATGAAAATACCCTCGATCTGTCCCTGATTTAGAAAGCAGCGAGAGTGGCGCGGAATGCGGGGCCGGTCAAGCGCCAGCCGAGATCACGAGGGCGTGAGGATCAGCGTTTAAATTGGCCTTTGGTGGTGTCAGATATGTCGAATGTGTCTGAAATGCCCGCTAATTTGCCAAGTTCATTTACACTTTTTTCAAGGGCTAAAGTATGACTTCTCATGATGCGAGCTACATCAGAAGCTGCTGTCGTCGCCTCATCATCTTTCCAGCGATGCACTTGGGCATTTCTTTCGTGAAAATCTACCAACGTATGACTGTCGGCTGCTTGTAGCACAAATGTTTGATCGAGCCCGTAACATGTACCCATAATTCGACTGAGGCAATTGTGCGGTAATTGCCCTAGCTCTTTGAGGTTTGCGTTTAGAAGATGAAATTGGAATGGGGAAACTGACAGCTTTCCGTCGCGGAAGAAAGTTAGATAGCGAAAATATAGATCAGGATCGATGGCAAATGCGGCAGTCCTCATAGATAGCTGTATAAGTTCTTCGCGAAGGCCTCTCACAAGATATGTAAACTTGTCCTCTCGCTGTCGAACATATAGCGAATAACCGGCTGCTGCGGTAAGTACTGCGATCATAACCGAAATTATCGCGGCAAGTAAGGTTTGATATTTTTCGAGAAAATCAGGGACTAGCACGCATCGCCCGAGTGTGTCTGTTGCTAGGATCAATGTGATGAGGACACCTCCCAAAAAGCCGTATAATGCATATATGGTACGCTTGTTCATTTTGATTTCCCTCTCCATAAAGCAATGGAACCACATTCAGGAAAATTTGTCATGCCCGCGAAGGCGGGCATCCACATTGAGCGACGTGGATGCGACGTCTGGACTCCCGCCTTCGTGGGAGTGTCGAACACACCAATGACAACTTCGTCACCCGCCGGTCGCGAAGCGGGCGCCTGCGCCACCTGATCGGCGGGTCCATGGTTGGACGGGGCTATGGATTCGCCGGTCAAGCCGGCGAATGACGATGGAGGTGAGGCCCGACAGGTGCCCGCTTTTGCGAACCGCGAATGACGATGGAGATGGGGACCAACAGGCGAGTGACGAGGGGAGGAATTACCCCTCAATCGTCGCTTTCCAGTCATCAAGCGCCTTGAGCGCGCGGCGGGACATGGCGGGTTTGCGGTCTTTCTTGTAGACCTTGCCTTCAAGGGGCGGGAACAGGCCGAAGTTCACGTTCATCGGCTGGAAGGTCTTGGCGTCGGCACCACCGGTGATGTGGCTGATGAGCGCGCCGAAGGCGGTTGTCTCAGGCGGGGTGGTCGGCGTGAGGCCCTTGCGCTCCTGTGCCGCCATACGGCCCGCCATCAGGCCCATGGCCGCGCTCTCCACATACCCTTCAACGCCGGTCACTTGCCCTGCGAAACGCAGGCGTGGGTCCGCCTTCATGCGCATCAGGCCATCAAGCACCTTGGGGCTATTGAGGAAGGTGTTCCGGTGCAGGCCGCCGAGGCGCGCGAACTGGGCGTCCTCAAGGCCGGGGATTTTTTTGAAGATGCGCTGCTGTTCGCCATACTTCAGCTTGGTCTGGAAGCCGACCATATTGTAGAGCGTACCGAGCTTGTTGTCTTGGCGCAGTTGCACCACGGCGTAAGGCCGCTCTTCCCAGTGCGGGCAGGTGAGGCCCACGGGCTTCATCGGGCCAAAACGCAGGGTCTCCGGGCCACGTTCCGCCATCACCTCGATCGGCATGCAGCCTTCAAAATAGGGCGTGTCCTTTTCCCACTGTTTGAAGTCGGTCTTCTCGCCGGTGTTGAGGTCGTGGATGAACTCTTCATACTGCGCGCGTGTCATCGGCAGGTTGATATAGTCGGCGCCGTCGCCCTTGTCATAGCGGCTCTGGAACCAGGCGACATTAAAGTCGATGCTTTCCTTGTAGATGATCGGTGCGATGGCATCGAAGAAGGCGAGGCTGTCTTCACCGCAAAGCTCCAGCACCGCGCTACTCAGCGCAGGCGACGTGAGCGGGCCGGTGGCGATGATCACATTGTCCCATTCCTGGGGTGGCAGGCCTTCAACCTCACCCCGCTCGATGGTGATCATCGGGTGGTTCTGGAGGATTGCGGTGACTTCCTCCGAAAAACCGTCCCGGTCAACCGCAAGCGCCGAACCCGCCGGAACCTTGTGTTTCGCGGCGGCGGCCATGATGATGGAGTTCAAACGGCGCATTTCTTCATGCAGCAGGCCAACGGCGTTGTTTTCCGCATCATCCGAGCGGAAGGAGTTGGAGCACACAAGCTCCGCGAGGCCATCCGTATGGTGGGCGTCGGTCTTGCGTACCGGGCGCATTTCATGCAGCACCACGGGCACGCCAGCCTCGGCCGCCTGCCACGCCGCTTCCGAGCCCGCAAGCCCGCCGCCGATGATATGGATTTCCTTATACGCCTTCGTCATGACACAACACCTTCAAGAACTTCAATTTCGCGCGCATGTTTACTGGACTTTGGCCCAAGTGTTAAGCCAAAAAGGCAGGGAGCGCTGCGGCACATGCCATGGCACACACTTTGGGGGACAAGCGTGACACTTCAGGCGCGGGATATTCTGGAAATCTTGAGCGAATGGCCGCACCGCGGCGTTGGCTCGGAGGAGGAAATGGAAGCGCGCGAGATGCTGATCGCCAGGCTTTCAGCGGAAGTGGATGTGGATATCCATGAGGAAGGCTTTTATGCGCCGCGCAGCTACCTGCCGTTTTTCTGGCTGATCGCGCTCACACAAGCCGCCTGTGTGCTGCTGGCGGATTTTGCGCCGCTCGTCATGCTGATGGGCGGGCTTTTCATTCTGCTCGCGCATCTGCGGTTTTTTGACTGGCGCATCACGCGCCTCATCTGGCTGACCGCCAAGGCGACGACCGCCAACCTTGTGGCGCGCAAGGGGGAGGGGCGGCGGCTGTTCATCCTGATGGCGCATCTCGATAGCGCGCCCGCCTCCTTTGCCTACCGGCCAAGCCAGGTCAAACACTTCGGCCTCAATGTCTGGATGGCGACAGGCATCCTGTCGCTTGGTGTGCTGGTGCCGCTCGCGGAGCTGTCGGGGCTGCGTATCCCGCTGTTCCTTGAGATATTTTTCGCCCTTGCGATTGTCATCCAGGTGGTGATGGCGAGTATCGACTTCTGGCGTTTCGGCTATACACCCGGCGCGAACGATAACCTGACCGGTGTGGCGGCGGCGTGCGAGGTGGCCTCGCGGCTTTGGGCCAATATGCCGGATGACGCTGAAGTAAGGCTCGTGATCACCACGGCGGAAGAAGCAGGCATGCTGGGCGCACAGCATTACTGGGAGACGCATGAGGCGGAGATGCACGAACGGGAAACCCATGTGCTCAATTTTGACACCGTGGGCTATGGCAAGCTCGCCTATGTGACCGAAAGCGGCGGTTTCACGCCGGTCTATTATGCCACGCCGCTCGCGCAGGCTGCGCACGCGCTCGGCCGCCTCAATAAACGGTTTGAACATATCGCGCCCGCCCGCCACAAGGTGGGGGACTTTGACAGCGTATGGTTCATCCGGGACGGTATCTCGAGCTTGACGCTGGCAGCTTATGACGAGCACGGCATGATGCCGCATATCCACACCATGGACGACAGTGCGGACAAGCTCGACCTTGTCACGCTCGAGGAAGCGGCGATTTTTGGCGAAGCCATCATCCGCATGGTGCCCAAAGGCAGCCGGATGTGACAATGCGAAAGGACAACACCATGCGCGCAGATGATATCCTCTATTTCTGGTTTACCGAGGCCGGGCCAGACGCCTGGTGGCAAAAGTCGAAAGCCTTCGACGACCTTGTCACGCGGCGTTTTGGTGCGCTGTATGAAGCGGCAGCGAAGGGCGAACTCTACCGCTGGCGCGAGCGTGCGGAAGGCAGGCTTGCGGAGATCATCGTGCTCGACCAGTTCCCGCGCAACATGTTCAGGGGCAGCGCCCGGGCGTTTGAAAGCGACACCATGGCGCTTGCCCTCAGCCAGGAAGCGGTACGCCTTGGTGTGGGTGAGGGCTGGAATGCCGACCGGCGCGCTTTCCTCTATATGCCCTATATGCACAGCGAAAGCGTCGGCGTGCATGAGGCCGCGCTCGCGCTGTTTGCGGGGCCGGGGCTTGAAAACAACCTCGACTTCGAGAAGCGCCACAAGGCGATCATCGACCGTTTTGGCCGCTACCCACACCGCAATGCTGTACTCGGGCGCGTCAGCACGCCGGAGGAGACCGAATTCCTCAAACAGCCGGGCAGCAGTTTCTAGGGGGAGGGAAGGGACGCCTTATTCAGGCAGCGGCTTCATGCCTGATTCCACATAGATGCGCGCCCGGTAGCCGGCCCAGATCTCAGCATAGGTGCCATTTTCCCTCAGGCGGGTGAGCGAAGCATTGAACGCCTTGCATACCTCCGGATCATGAAAACGCGCCACATAGAAGCTTGGCGGCATGATCGGATGGGTCACCAGTTCCATGCGCTCGCCCGTTTCGTCAAAATGGCGCTTCTGTGCGAGCCGCAGGATCCATGTATCGCCGACGACCACATCAAAGCGGCCCTTGTAGAGGAGCGAGATATGAGTGCCCTGGTCGCCGGATTCGGTGTAGCGCTTGGCGCCCCGCACGGCATGGCGGAAATCTTCGCCCAGATACCGTGTGGCACCCGAGAAGGAGATGACCGCATAGTCCTTGAGCCCGGCAAGCGACGCCAGTTCCACACCGCGCCCCTTCACCGACAGGCCGACATTCTGGTGTTCGATATACCAGTTGGTCGCGCAGCCCGTGTTTGACGCGGTAACATTCTGGGTCAGGATGCCGTCCAGTTGTTCATCTTCATAAGAGGAGATCATACGAACACGTGGCAACTGTACAAATTCGATATTGTACGGCATGTCTTTGAAGACCGCGTTGACAAGGTCAACCTCAATCCCTGTTTCGGCCTGTTCATAGACGTAGGGCGGCAGGAATTCGCGCGTGGCCAGACGCAAAACGGGCTGAGAGTCGCCCGGGTGTGCATCAGTCGGCTGCGCCAAGCATCCTGACGTGAGCAGCGCGCCGAGGCCAAAGGCAACAATGAAGGATTTTGGGGCGCCAAGCGGCATCAAGGTTACCTTGCTCGTGTTCCTATCGGGTAGGTGTCCACCCGTCGTTACAAATATACGTGCATGCTGGCATGCGGAGGTAAAAAAACTGCTACTGCGGGCAACAATTCGAAGCAGCAGCTCGAAAGCAACCAACAGTCTAGAAAGACACCGCCTGCAGGGCAAGCCCACAAGCGGTGAAATCTATGATTGTTCTATGTATTTTTATGATTGTCTTGCAGATCAGGATCCAGACCGGCCCAGCACCGTGTCGCCCGGGTAGGTGATGCGGTACTCGTGTCGGATTTCCCATACCTCGCCGGGCTTCAACTCTTTGCGCCAGGTGATGACACCAGCCTTGTCATCCACGTCGCGCGTGGTGGCGGGGGTAGCACTCTTGAGAGCTTCCACCTTCACGTCCTCATGCGCGGGAACCGGAATGCGGTCGGTCACTTCAACGATGGCTGCCTTGTCCCGGGTGTTGGTCACCCGGTAGATAACCCGTTCTTCCTCCACCGTCTTTTTACCGAAGAAGCCGGTATCGCCATCGTTTGACGGCACGGTGATGGTTTCTACCTTAATGCCGCTGTCGCTGCCAAACGGCAGTTCGGTTTTCTCGCCCGGCACAAGGTTCGGCCAGGTGCCACGACCGGCATAGTGGCCATCACGAGCAAGGCGTGTGGTGATGTTGGTGAGCCTAGGCAGCCCTTCAAGCGTGACGTCGGCATAGACATAGGCATTTTCACTGTCATAGCGCGGCGTGATGCGGGTCACGATCTCGGCCGGGAGCGCAACTTCTTTGACCGGGAACTGTTGCGGGGTGCCGTTTGCAGGCAGGTCGACCGGCACATTCAGGGTGAAATTCATGTCGTAGGTTGTCGCGGTCTGGCTCACCATTGGGGCAGCAGTGCTTTTGCGGGCACGCATACTTTCATACTGGGAATCTGCAACGGGGGCAGGCATCGCGACCATCTCTTCCATGCGGCCATAGTCTTGCTTGTCCCGTACACGCAGGAACTCGGGGTTCATCACGGGGGCCGCGATATTCCATGCCGGGCGTGCGGTGGAGAGGCTCAAGGCAACGTCGTCCCATGCCTCACCGGACGACTGGCTGACCTCGGCCTTGAGTTTGATCTGCGCGTGTTTTTCCTCAGCCTGCAGGTTGGCGTCTGTCACCATGCCCCAGCGTGCGGAGCGCACCAGGTAACTCACATCAAGCATATAGTCGCCAGCTTTTTCGACCTCCACACTGACAATGGCGGAATAGCTCATATCCGACCGGCCGCCAGCAGCGGCGATTTCCTGGCCCAGCGCTTTGACCAGTTCGGCCTGTTCAACCTGCTTTTGCTCAAGCTTGAACTTCTCGGCCATCAGGGAAACGGTTTTTTCGCCGATGAAATCAAGCGCAGACTGCCAGTCCTTGCCGCTTGAGCCATTCTCACCGAGGCCACGAAGATAGGCGAGGCGCATATCCGCGGCTGCTATCGCGTTCTCGGTGCCCGAAAGGGCTTTGCGGGCCTCCCTGTAACGCTCTTCAAGGTCCTTGAGCGCTGCGGACGGAGCCGTCGGCAGATAGCTGGTTGTGCTGTGGATATTGCTGACCTCAAGCCCTTCCGCGACCGCATTGATGCCGTATCCGCTATCCAGATGAGCGGTCAGGCCGGAGACCATGATGCGGTGTGAACCTGCGGGCAGAGCGATCGTGGCCTTGCGGTGCACAAGCGCGCCCCCGGTCTGGTAGACGGTCACGGCCTCGACCGGGGCACGAAGCGACAAGTCATCAGCAAACACACCGGTGCTTGCGACAATGGCCAGGAACGGAAACACGGAAAGTTGCGTTTTCATGGAATACCCCATCAAATTTTGCGCCATGCACCGGAAAACCCGGCACATCATGTGGCTGTTTGTGCCAAAGCCCAACTGAACAAGAGATGAAGCACATAATCATGTTAACTTCATGGCAGAGCAGGGCTTTCACCGGGCACCCTAGGTCAGGGCCTTGCGTACACTTGGCATGATACGGCGGCTGACAGGAACGCTGTCGCCGCCCACAAGCGTCAACGTGCCCGCGCCAGACGCATCGCGCTCGAGCGCGACAATGAAGGCGGTGTTGACAAGGTAGGAGCGGTGCACACGCAGGAAGATGCCGGGCAACCGGTTTTCCAGTTCCGTCAGGGTCGCACTGTGGAGGCGGGTTGTTGCGTCCTTGAGCACAAGTTCGACATAGTCACCCGCGCCGCGCGCATAGGCGATATCCGAGGCTTTCAAAATCTCGACCTTGCCTGAACTGGTGACTTGAACGTTGCTCGGGCAATCTCGCTCCCGGCTCTCGCTCAGGGCAAGCTCAAGCTGGTCCGCACGGGCTTTTTCCTGTTCGCGCAGGGCACGTTCCGCAAAATGAGTGCGCAGTTCCTGCACAAACAGGAAAACGAGCAGCGCGGCGACACAATAATAGAAATAGATGTCCAGAAAACGGGAAGGCGCCAGGAGGATGAGCCCGGTAAACAGGAACAACACGACAGTATAGGCTGCGGCTCCCTTGCGCTGCCGCGCCATGGCATAGGCTGATATAAGGGCGGCCAGCAGCGACGGCAGCAGGATTGCGAGGGACGACTTGGTATCAAACCCGCCCGCAGGCAAAACCAGCGCGAGATAGGCTGCGAGCGCCGCAACGCCAAAGGCCAGCTTGCGTTTTTTCACGAAACGGAAAAGCACATGCAGGTAAAGGCAGGCGCCAGTGCAGGTAGCAAAGGCGAGAATGAGCAGCAGGCGGACATCGTGAAAAGGATATTCATAAGCATATAGTCCGCGGCTGACTTCCAGGGCCAGTTGTGCGGCGGCAAAGAGGGCTGTCAGCGGTACCAGAAGGCGCGCGCCACCACCACTGCGAAAGGCCGCCGCGCCAAAATACAGCGCACCAAGCACAAGAATGCCAAAAGGCACCATGGACGGCAGGTAACCGCGCAGTTTGTTGTCGGTCGGGGATTGGTAAGGCGCAATCGCGATCATATGAACCGGCGCCATCAGCGGGATCAGGCTATTGTGGCCGGACATCTCTATCACAACCGCGTTCTTCCCCGCTTTCAATATGCCAGCGGGCAAGGGGAAGACAGCGTCCATCACACCCGGCACTTCCACGTCGCGCGTATGCGATGGGGTGCCGTTGCTGCCGATCTTTTGTCCGCTGATCCAGACGGCGCTTGACGCCTTGGCTGAAATGAAAAAGCCAAGCGGCACGGGGCTTTCAACCATGGCTGCGGGTATGTCAAAGCTCGCGGTCACCCAGACATGCTGCCGGAACGGCGAGATATAGGGCCCTTCGGCGGCGGTACAGGCTTCTGAGTAGAATTCAGGCATTTCGCCACCGACAGCGCTCTCTTCACATAAAAAGACGCCGTCAATGGCAGCCAGCGCATAAAGCCTGTTCTCTTCCGCGTGGGCGGCGGAGAGGGTGAACAATAGCATCAGGATCAAGAATGTCTGTTTCATGGGGCCAAACTCTATCACCGCTTACCGGAAAGCAATACCGCTTAACGAAACGGTATCGCCGTTCACAGAGAAGGGCGTGAACAAGTGCCATTTTTCTCCACATTTGTTGGCAGATGTTTTGACCTGGAGAATAAAATGAAAAGTCTGATCACGACAGCGATGATGGTAGCCTTCATGACCATGCCGACAGGCGCGGCACCGGAGGAAGAGGTCTTCACCTTTGAAGGAAAAGGCGGCGCGCCGGTTGAGGCGTTTCGCGGCAAGATCATGGTGCCTGAAAACCGGGCGAACCCCGACAGCCGGATGATCCCGGTCAGCTATGTGCGTTTTGCTGGCACGGGCGAGCGCAAGGGGCCGCCGATTGTCTATCTCGCGGGAGGCCCCGGTGGTTCTGGCATCCGGACAGCGCGGGACCGCAGGTATCCCATGTTCCTGGCGCTCAGGGCTTATGGCGACGTGATTGCGCTGGATCAGAGAGGAACGGGTGCGTCGAACATCCTGCCGAAATGTGTGTCTTCGAGGGTTATCCCGCCCGCCGAGCCTACCAGCGACGCGGACTATATCGCCAGCAACCGCGCTGCGTTTGAAGAGTGCCTTGCCTTCTGGAAAGCCGAGGGTGTGGACATCGCAGGCTATAACACGCTTGAAAACGCGCGGGATATCGATGCGCTCAGGGTGGCACTTGGGGCCGAAAAGGTGGTGCTTTGGGGCACATCATACGGTAGCCACCTTGCGCTCGCAGCCATGAAGGAAATGGGCGGCCATATCGACCGCGTGGTGATCTCAAGCGCCGAAGGCCTGGACCAGACTGTCAAGTTGCCCGCGCGTACGGATGCCTATTTTGACCGCCTGCAGCTTGCGGTGGACAGCCAGCCGGCAGCCAGGGCTGCCTTTGGCGACGTCAAGGCCCTGATGCGGCGGGTTCATGCGAAGCTGGAGGCCGAGCCTGTTCTGCTGCACGCCCGTATGCGCGACGGTTCGGTGAAGGATTATCTCTTTCACAGGCGGGACATGCAGCAACTGGCCAGCTATATGATTTCCGATCCATGGATGCTTCATAATCTGCTGTCGCTTTACCTTGCGGTGGACCATGGGGTAACCGAACCGCTGGAAGCCGTGCTGGGCCGGATGCTGGTGCCGGGCGAGCCGATCAGCCTGCATGCCATGTCGACGCTGATGGACCATGCCTCGGGTATGAGCGGCACACGCCGCGGGCTTGTGAAGGCGCAGGCCGAAGAGGGCGTTCTGGGGAGCTGGCTTAACTTCAGCTACCACTACGACGGCCTCGCACCGGAACTGGATCTGGGCGACGCCTTCAGGGCAGGGCCTGTGAGCGATATTCCAACGCTCCTGCTGACCGGCACACTGGATGGCCGCACCTATGTTGAGGGACAGGCAGAGGCTGTCGCGGGCCTGTCGAGGCTCACGCATGTGACGGTGGTGAATGCCGGGCACAATCTCTTCATGTCCTCAAATGAGGTGCAGGAAGCCATCAATGCTTTCATGGAAGACAAGTCGCAGCCGCGGGATGAGATCATGCTTCAATTGCCTGACCTCTCGCCGGCGCAATAGACGGGATGGGTTAAGAAAAAGGGCGCGGTGCTCTCCTTCCGCGCCCTTACGGTTGGCTTTATTCCGCAGCCTGCCGCTTCAGGACCGGCGCAAGATACTGCCCGGTGTAGCTTCGGGGCTCCTTCGCAACATCCTCAGGCGTGCCAACAGCGACAATCTCGCCACCGCCATCACCGCCTTCGGGGCCGAGGTCAAGAATCCAGTCCGCCGTTTTAATAACCTCCAGGTTATGTTCGATCACAACCACGGTATTTCCTTGATCTACAAGGGCTTGCAGCACCTCCATCAGCTTCCTGACATCCTCGAAATGCAGGCCGGTGGTCGGTTCATCAAGGATATAGAGGGTCTTGCCGGTAGAGCGTTTCGATAGTTCTTTCGCCAGTTTCACGCGCTGCGCTTCGCCGCCCGACAGGGTGGTCGCCTGCTGGCCGACGCGTATGTAACCAAGCCCCACCTGATCGAGCATCTCGAGCTTGTTGCGGATCGCAGGCACAGCTTTGAAGAATTCAACACCATCTTCAACTGTCATATCAAGAACATCGGATATCGATTTGTCTTTAAAGCGAATTTCCAAGGTTTCGCGATTGTAGCGCTTGCCTTTGCACTGGTCACACTGCACATAGACGTCCGGCAGGAAGTGCATCTCGATCTTGATCATGCCGTCGCCCTTGCAGGCCTCACAGCGGCCACCCTTCACGTTGAAGGAGAAACGGCCCGCCTTGTAACCGCGTGCCTGCGCTTCGGGCAGCCCGGCAAACCAGTCGCGGATCGGGCCAAAGGCCCCGGTATAGGTTGCGGGGTTGGAGCGCGGCGTGCGGCCAATGGGGCTCTGGTCGATATCAACGATTTTATCGAGATGCTGCAGGCCTTCCACATCCTCATGCGCGCCCGGGGTGACCCGGCTACCGTTCAGATGCTTGGCCACGGCCTTATAAAGCGTCTCGATGGTGAAGGTGGACTTGCCGGAGCCCGACACACCGGTGATGCAGGTGAGTGTGCCGAGCGGGATGGAGCCCGAGACATTCTTGAGGTTGTTGGCGCTCGCGCCCTTGACCGTGAGGAACTTGTTCTTGTGGCCGACCCTGCGTTCCGCCGGGATCGGCACCGCGCGTTTGCCGGTCAGATATTGGCCGGTCAGGCTTTTTTCGCATGCCATAACGGTTTCTGGCGTGCCCTCGGACACAATCGTGCCGCCATGTTCACCCGCGCCTGGGCCCATGTCGATGACATAGTCGGCGGTGCGGATGGCGTCTTCGTCATGCTCGACCACCAGAACCGTATTGCCGATATCGCGCAGGTTCTTGAGCGTCTCCAATAGGCGGTCATTGTCGCGCTGGTGCAGACCGATGGATGGCTCATCAAGCACATAGAGCACACCGGTGAGGCCAGAGCCGATCTGGCTCGCCAGGCGAATGCGCTGGCTCTCACCGCCAGAAAGTGTTCCAGATGAACGGCTTAGGGTAAGATAATTAAGTCCTACATTAACAAGAAAGCCAAGCCGTTCCTGAATTTCCTTCAGCACCTTTTCGGCGATCTGCTGCTGCTTCTCGCTCAGATGTTTGGGCAGTTCCGTGAACCAGTCATAGGCACCGAGGACGGAGAGGTCGGTGATCATGCCGATGTCATGGTCCGCAATCTTGACGGCCAGCGCCTCGGGCTTCAGGCGTTTGCCGCCGCAGGCCGTGCAGCAGGTGGCGGACTGGTATTTCGACAGTTCCTCGCGCATCCAGTTGCTGTCGGTTTCGCGCCAGCGCCGTTCGATGTTATTGAGCACACCTTCAAAGGGTTTGTTCACCTCGAACCGGCGCTTGCCGTCAGCATAGACAATGGTGACCGACTTTTTGCCGGTGCCGTAGAGGAAGGCTTTCTGCGCCTCTTCGGGGATATCCTTCCATTTTGTGTCGATCGAGACACCATAATGTTTGGCCACCGCATCAAGCGCCTGGAAATAGAAGGGCGACGGGTTGTTCGCTTTGTTGGCCCAGGGCGCCAGCGCGCCGTCACGGATGGTTTTATTCACGTCCGGCACGGCAAGGTCGGGGTCGAAGTATAGCTTGTTGCCAAGGCCGTCGCAGGTGGGGCAGGCGCCAAAGGGGTTGTTGAAGGAGAAAAGCCGCGGCTCGATCTCTTCAATGGTGAAGCCGGAAACCGGGCAGGCGAATTTGGCCGACATCAGGTGACGTTTGCCTTCCTCGCCTTCCTTTACCGCCTCTTCAGCCACCAGAAGGCCATCGGCAAGCTCGAGCGCCGTTTCCACGCTATCGGCAAGGCGTTGCTCCAGCCCTTCCTTGAGCACAAGGCGGTCGACCACGACGTCGATATCGTGCTTGAACTTCTTGTCGAGCGTGGGCGCTTCTTCAATCAGGTAAAACTCGCCGTTCACCTTCACGCGCTGGAAGCCACGTTTTTGCAGCTCGGCCAGTTCCTTTTTATATTCACCTTTCCGCCCGCGCACGATGGGTGCCATGATGTAAAGCCGCACACCTTCACCCAGCATCATGATGCGGTCCACCATCTGGCTGACGGTCTGGCTTTCAATCGGCAGGCCTGTCGCGGGTGAATAGGGAATGCCCACACGCGCCCAGAGAAGGCGCATATAGTCGTAAATCTCGGTTACCGTGCCGACGGTCGAGCGTGGGTTCTTGGAAGTTGTCTTCTGCTCGATGGAGATCGCGGGGGAGAGCCCCTCGATATGGTCAACATCGGGTTTTTGCATCAGCTCAAGGAACTGGCGCGCGTAGGCCGACAGGCTCTCCACATAGCGCCGCTGCCCCTCGGCATAGATGGTATCAAACGCCAGCGAGGATTTGCCGGAGCCCGACAGCCCGGTGATCACGACAAGCTTGTCGCGCGGGATGTCCACATTGACGGATTTAAGGTTGTGTTCCCGGGCGCCGCGAACGGAAATCTCTGTGAGCATGACTATCTCTTAAAACGCTGGTCGTGAAAAAAATGCATTCGCTTATACGCCATCAAGTGACCGTTGGGTCACCCTCTGTCAAGCCGCTTGACAATAATATGATGGTGCGAACAAAAAAAGAACATAAACGATTATGCTGTCAGAATCTGTCAGGAGACAAAAATGTAATGTCTTTAAATGTGCCAACACTATGGAGTGATTTGAGGAGACATTGATTGTGGCAAAGGTTGATGCCTGCAGGATAAGATTGCAATGCTACTCTTCAAGTGGAAGCTGTGGGTCAGATTGTTTTGCCGGAGTTTGCCTTCCATTTGGCATGTTTATGAATTGGAAAAGCTTAGTATGAAAATAGACCTCTCTCAGATCATGGCTGATATTGAGACCTGCTTCGGGTCTAGAGACGTGCCGGACTATCATCAATTGTCCAACAGGCTGAAAAGTTCTTGCGAACAATCAGTTATGTTGTTTTTGCTTGAGCGGTTTTGGGTGCACCTAGATACAGATGTGAATGTCGACAGATCACACGTGCTGTTTCTGTCCGACAGCGTTGGGCCATCTCCAAAATACAAGCTGATGATTTCCGCTGTAGGTCCGTATGTTTCTCTGTTTCCTGTAAAGATTTGGGCAGACGGAACAAGAGAAATTGGACATGCGCTATGCTTGCGAGAAATCGAGGACTGTATAGCAACTAGGCCTTTGATAAAAATGTTCGAGAATGCCGCGTTAACCCTTCTTTCTGACGAACATCTAAATATTTCTGTCAGATTTGAAGGAGTGGAGAGCAATTTATATAATGTATTATTTTCAGAGTACTAACTTTTTATTTTATTACTGCCATGGGCATTGCTTGAATTTTTTATCTCGACAGTGCAAGTGTCTTCAAGTCACTTGCCGTTTTGTAAAGTTCAACGCTGCTTTGAATGTTCAGCGTTGAAGTGTTTATCCTTAAATCCATGTGAAACAAATAACGAACATAAAGCGAGGAGGTATTGAATGAGCATGATAAAAACCGGTAGCTGCCTGTGTGGGCATGTACGGTACGAGATTGATATGGTAGGCAGCCGGACAGGCAATTGCCATTGCCGCGACTGCCAGAAAAATGGTGGTGGGCCGTTCATGACCTTCACCACGCCGAAGCCGGGCAAGTTCAAATGGCTCGTGGAGCCTGAGGGCCGCGCACAGGCGAGTGATTTTGCCATGCGGCGTTTCTGCGTGCACTGCGGCACGCCGATGACGTGGGAACACCTGAGCAAGGATGACATGGCGGTCAGCACCGGCACGCTTGATGACCCGAGCGGTGTTGAGATCATTTATGAAATCTATACCAAGAGCCGTTGGCCGGTGATTCCGCCCATGCCGGGCGTGGATCAGTTCCGGGAAAGCAACGCATGGGAGTAGGCCTTTAAGGCTATGGCGTACCGGTTTCTTCCCAGGCGCTGGTGTCGATGCCCATATGTTTCATGCGTTCATGCCAGCGGCGCCGGGCAAGCTTTTGCATGTCGGTCTCGGTGTCCAGTTCATCGGTGATTTCAAGGCCGAACAGGGTCTCGATCACGTCTTCAAGCGTGATAAGGCCCCTGGTTACGCCGTATTCATCCACGACCAGCAGCGCGTGGCTGCGGTTGCGCATCAGGCTGTCGTAGGCGTGCGAAGCGCTGACGGTATCGGGGATGGCGTGCAGGTCGCGGCGGAACTCCCTCAGCTCGCGTGAAAACTCATCGCGCGCTTGTGCGATGAACAGGTCCTGCTTGAGCACATAACCGGTGATCTCATCCGGGTTTTCTTCATAAAGCGGGATGCGGGAGAAGGGGTTGCCTGCGTGCTCGGCGAAGAAATCCTCGACGCTTTTCTCTTCCGGCTGCACAAACATTACCGCGCGGGGGGACATGATGTCCTTCACCTGAAACCGGTGCAGCCGCATGAGGTTATGAACGATCTTCAACTCTTTTTCGTCGAGCAACCCTTCCTCCGCGCCAATCTGCGCCATGGCTGTCATCTCGTCACGGCTGAAGGTAAAGGCATGCACATCCTTGCGGGCAATCAGCCGGGTGAGTTTCTCCGATAGCCACACAAGCGGATAAAGCGCCCGCATGACCCAGAGGAGCGAGACAGCCACCGTTGGCGCGAGCGCCTGCCAGTAGGTTGCCCCGAGCGTCTTGGGAATGATTTCCGAGAGCACAAGGATCAGGAGCGTGAGTACGGCGGAGATCACCGCAATATACTGGCTGCCGAACACTTCAGCCGCCTGCGCACCGACACCAGCGGCCCCCACGGTATGCGCAATGGTGTTGAGGATAAGGATGGCCGCCAGCGGGCGGTCAAGGTTTTCGCGCAGCTTCCGGAGGGCATTTGCACCCTTGCGGCGTTTCCTTGTGAGCGATGTGACATAGGCCGGGCGTACGGACAGCAGCACGGCTTCCGCCACCGAGCAGAGGAAGGAAACACAGATGGCAAGCAGAAGATAAAAGACGAGAAGCAGCATGGACCTTTGGCTATCGGCAGTGGGGACAGGCGCACAGTGTAAAGCGACAGCGCGCGCCTGTCACGAAAAGCCGACCTAGAGGTAGCTGAGCCACCAGTCCTTGCGCCGGGCCTTGAGGGCAGCAAAACGGCGACAGAGCGGGTATAGCGCGGTAACAACCGCGAGCCAGATGATCCATACACCGCCGATTGGGTAACCGTAGCCCGCCGGCAATTGCCAGAAGGGTGTCAACAGCGCCTTCCAGCCAAGCCCCTGAAACTCTGCCGCGGCGAGCGCGAGCAGGTGGATCAGGTAGATGTGCAGGATATAGTAGAAGAAGGGCACCCGGCCAAACACCACACACCATGCCATGAACATGCCGCCAAAACGCTCAGCCAGCGCCAGCAGGATGAGGCCCGGGCCAATCGTCATCATCAGGAAAGAGAGTGATGGCGGGTATTTGGTAGTGTTGAGGAAGGACCAGAAGGTATAGAGCGGACTTTCCTGCACACTCCATGGTGCGGGGTTGCCATAGCCGTTGATCAGGCGCACGACCACAAAACCGGCGATCAGGCCAAAGCCAGCCCGCAACAGGATCTTCTGCCGCCGTTCGGCCTCCATGCCGGAATAGAGTTTTGCCATCGCGTAGCCAAGCGGCATGACACCGACCCACGGGATGATGGGGTACAGCATAAATGAAGGTATCACGAGGTCGAACGAGAAACCCTGCGCGTGGATGATATGCCAGAGCGGCACCGGAGCCGAGAAGTCGGTCACCGGCAGGAGGCCATAATCGAGTGCATTGTGGCCCAGCACGGTGACGGCACCAAAACCTATAATGGCCCAGAACGGCAGCCAGATGATGGCCGCGAGTGCGAGCATGCATGCCCCGATCACCCAGATTACCTGGAGGGTGAAGGCCCAGGGCAAGGTGAACTGCCAGCCAAAAGCCACCACGGTAATCTCAATGAAAATGAGCCACAGCCCCCGCGTGACAAGGAACCGGCTGAGTTCGGCTTTCGATTTTCTCTCTGCCATCATGCCAGCACTCAGCCCTGCGAGCAGGATGAAGATCGGGGCGCAGAAATGGGTGATCCAGCGGGTAAAAAACAGCCAACTGTCGGTCTGGCTGAGGTCTGCGGGGTCGAAACGTACATCGGTAAAAAAATCACGCACATGGTCAAGCGCCATGACAATCATAACAAGACCCCGCACAAAATCGACGGAGTCATGGCGATAGCTGCGAATGCTCTCGGTCATAAAATTCTTCGTTCAAATCAATGTTGCCAGAATGGCCGGCTCCAGGGCGGGATAAGTCACACTTTAACGGCGTTCATAAAGGCCGTCAAACCATGGCTGCCACGCTTGCTTTTCCGCATCATACTGCTCGAAAAACTGCCGAACGGTGCCGTCCTCGTTTGGTGTCCATGTGCCGCGGAAGGGTGCGCTCTGGCCGCTTGAGTAATACCAGATGGTGCCCGTCATCACCATTGAACCATCGGTGAACCCACCTTCGATATCGAGCGAATAAGCCCCGGCCGAGACCCATAGCTGCCGCCACTTTCTGGTGACCGGGTTATAATAGTTCACGCTTTTGCCCGTGCTGCCAGCCTGGCCCTTCCATTCCTCAAGCAGCGCACATTCACCCTCGATCGCCGAGATGCTGTTTTCTCCGGCATATTGTCCGTTTGCGCGCGCGGAAACCTTCCAGTCGCCGATCCAGAAATCGAACGCATGGAAGGCGGCGTCTGTTTTACAGGGCGAGGGCGGCGGTGCGGCCTGTTGCGCGGCTGCGGCACTGGGCATGAGCATGGCCGCCACGATGATTGTTGAAATTGGTTTCGGCATGTCTGATCCCCATGGTTTGACCCCCGTCAGATACGCGCGACAACAACCGCAAGCAGGAACATTATCAAAGAATGCCTATGCACCATAAAGAACTTGCGGTGAGCAGGGCGGGGCTTGCGATAAAGCGTGTTTTTCTGGCGACTTGCTACGGTGTTGCCTCTATGGTAATTATTGCGAACAAATAAAGAACAAACGTGCATATTTTGATCTTGTTCGTTTTGCTGCAGCTTTAGGTTTGAAGCAGGCGAATGCATGGTCTATGGTCGCGGACTTGAGGGCGTCTCGAGTATGGTTTTGGGCGCGATAAGATAGAGAATAAGGGGGCTTTGATGGCCGGTAGCGTAAACAAGGTGATTCTGGTGGGCAATCTGGGGCGTGATCCCGAGGTTCGGACGATGAATGACGGTTCGCCAGTGGTAAACCTGTCGATCGCGACGAGCGAGACGTGGCGTGACCGCCAGTCGGGTGAGCGCAAGGAACGCACCGAATGGCACCGCGTGGTGATCTTCAACGAGAACCTCGCCAAGGTTGCACAGCAATATCTGAAAAAAGGCTCGACCGTTTATATCGAAGGCCAGCTCCAGACCCGCAAGTGGACGGACCAGCAGGGCGCCGAGAAATACACCACCGAAGTGGTACTGCAGCGCTTCCGTGGCGAGCTGACCATGCTTGGTGGCCGCGGTGACAGCTCGGGCGGTGGCTTTGGTGACAACGACCAGTCCGGTTATGGCGACGATTACGGCGGAGGCCAGGGCGGCGGCTTCGGCGGCGGCCAAGGTGGTGGTAGCCGTGGTGGCAACCAGGGCGGCGGTTTCGGCGGTGGTCGCTCTGACCTCGACGATGAGATCCCGTTCTAGGCAACCGCTCGGAAAAAATCATAGAAGGCCCGGTTTGTCCGGGCCTTTTTTATGCGCGGATTTAAGGGTCTGCGACGGTCTTCAGTCCCTGCCGCGGCAAATGCACAGGCCGGAGAAAATCACCGTGTCACCCTCCAGAGCGCAACGTGTGCGCTGGCTTTCTCCCATGGACGTGGCGTACCAGCAGGTGGGTTGCTCGGTGTCTTCAGGCTGTATAGCGTTCAGGAAATCGCCAATCAGGTAGGTTCCCATAACAACATCCAGTGCTGCCGCATGCTGCAGAAGCTCGGTGATTGTCGCAGGGTAGCCTGCCTCCAATAACGCCGGTACCGGGTCGCCGGTTATCTCGTCATCCTCTTTCATCTCGGCCACAAAGCGGGCGTAAGGGCGCGCGGTGACAGTGACAAGGTCACGCGTGGCGATGCGCAGTTCAAAAGGCTTGCTCGAATAACCTGCATCCGCCCGGTGCAGGCTCATGACCGGGTTGCAAAAGCGGTTGCGCTCTATCGGTTTGCCATCGACAGTAATCTCTATATCCATTAGGACCTCGCCGCCTCTCTATGCACGACCAAAGATAACGCGGGCAGCATCGTCTTGGCAAAACATTGTGTTCGGATAGCCGCGCAAAACCCTGCCGAGAGGCGGTGCCATTTTTCCGGCACTTGTATGCATTACACTTCCTTCCCATGTTTGAAACATATGAGCTGAAACAAGAAGGAAACCATATGAGGATCGGTCTTGCCCTTGGGGGCGGCGCAGGCCTTGGCTGGGCCCATATCGGCGTGGTGCGGGCCCTTGAAGACGCAGGTATCGAGGCGGACATCATCACAGGCACCAGCATCGGTTCCATCGTCGGTGCCTGTGTTGCTGCCGATATCCTTGATGAGCTGGAGCAGATTGCCCGTGAGGTGAAAATCCGCGACATGCTGGCCATGAGCGAATTTGGCTTCAAGCAGGGCAGCCTGATTGGCGCGCGCAAGATCGAAAAACGCCTGCGTGAACATTTCGGCTATATGGCGATTGAGGAGATGCCAAAACCCTTTGCGGCCGTCGCGGCAGACCTCATCAGTGGCGAACGTGTGGTTTTCGACCGGGGCGACGTGACGACGGCCCTGCTGGCATCCTCGGCTGTACCCGGGGTGTTGCCGCCGGTCACAACCGGTCGCATGCTGCTTGCCGATGGCGGGCTTGTTGACCCGATCCCGGTGACTGCTGCCCGTAAACTTGGCGCCGATATCATCATCGCCGTTGATTTGCAGGGGGACTATGCCCAGCGCGCCGTCAAGCGCGGCTTCGAGCCCGATAATGAGCGTGCGGGCAAAGCGCCGGTGCGCACAGCCCGTATCGGAATCGCGCTGCTTCTGCGCTCACTCAGCCGCGTACGGCTTGAGATGGACCGCCCCGAACATGTGATCACGCCCGCGATCGGCCATATCGATGTGATGGATTTCCGCAAGGCGAATGAGCTGATAACGCTGGGCCGGCAAGCCACCGAAGCTGCATTGCCGGAGATCATCGCCGACCTGGAAGCAAAGGGATTTGCTATCGCTGCCTCATAAGTCATTTTCTTTTTATTATTGGATACAAAGGGTTGCCTTGAAGGCAGCCCTTTTTTTTGGGCGGGCGCTTGACAGAATATGCACACTGTATATATACAGCCTTAACAGTGTATACACAGTGACTGAAACCTGATGAACTTTATCCTTTCGCAGACAGACCGGCGGCCGATGTATGTCCAGATCATGGACCATATTCGCCAGAAAATCGAGGTCGGGGACTGGCCCGCAGGCCAGCAGCTTCCCTCGATCCGTGAGCTGGCAATCTCGCTCAAGATCAGTGTGATCACGGTCAAGCGAGCGTATCTGGAGCTTGAGCGCGAGGGGGTGATAGAGGTTCAACACGGCAAAGGGTCATTTGTCGCGGATAGGGGAGGCGAGGTCCCTCATGCCGCACCTGTTTCGCCGATCACAGCACTTGAAAGCCACCTTGACGAGGCGGCTGTAAGCGCTGGGCGACTGGGCCTGACGGAGGATACGTTCCTTTTTGAAGCCAAACGCGCATGGATGCGCAAACAAGAAGAGACCGAGACATGACAGCAGCAACAATGCAGGGTGTGAAAAAGACATACAAGCATTTCACGCTCGATGATATCAGCCTCGAACTGCCTGTCGGGCAGATCATGGGGTTGATCGGCCCGAATGGTGCCGGCAAGTCGACCACAATCCGTATTCTGATGGGGCTCGTGCATCAGGATGCCGGTGAGGTGCGGGTATTTGGCCACCGCATGCCGGAAGGGGAAGTCGCAGCCAAGGCAGATATCGGCTATGTGTCCGAAGACATGCGACTTTATGGTGGCCAGACCCTCAAGTGGCATATGGGCTTCATCGCCTCCATTTTTCCGGGCTGGGATCAGGCTTATGCCGAAGATCTGCTGCGCCGGTTCGACCTGACGGCGGAACAGAAGATCAAGGGCATGTCACACGGCCAGCGGGTGAAAGCGTCGCTTCTTCTGGTGCTGGCGCGGATGCCGCGGCTTCTCATCCTCGATGAGCCCACCACGGGACTAGACCCCGTGGCGCGGCAGGAAGTGCTGGCCGCCCTTATGGACGTTCTGGCGGATGAAGACCGCACTATCTTGTTCTCAAGCCATAACACGCAGGACGTGGAGCAGCTTTCGGACAGCATTACCTTCATCGACCGGGGCAAGGTGATTGCCTCGGATGACAAGGAGAGCTTCCTCGACAGATGGCGGCGGATCCGCCTTGAGGTGCCGAACGGCACCAGAGTGCCGACCATTGCAGGGCAGGAAACCATGCAAATCAGCGGTCATATATCTGTGGTGACCACCAGCAATTTCAGTGAAGCCAGCGCGAGGGCTTACGAGGCATCGGGCGCTCGCATCATGGCTGTTGAGCATATGACCCTTGAGGAGATTTTCCTCTCGAATGTATCGGCAAGCCGCGGGAGGGCGCTGCAATGAACAGCTTCATGATCAAAAAGCTCATCTTCAAAGACTGGTATTTCAACCGCTACATCATGCTTGCCTATCTTGTTGGTGGCCTTGTTGCACTCGCCGTCATGTTTTCGGGCGGTACCACTGCCTTTACCATCGGGTCGATCCTGCTGGTGACGGCAATCGTTTCGCTGGGGTGCCATCTTGTGCTTGGTACCGTCGTTCAGGAACGGACCAACCAGACCCTGCCATTTGTCATGAGCCTGCCGGTCTCGGTACAGGATTATACAGCGGCCAAGCTATTCGCGAATTTCACCGTTTTCCTTGTGCCGTGGTTGCTGCTGTCAGTCTTTCTGCTCTCGATCATGAGCTCATCGCAGATTGCTTCGGGCGGGGCGGTCCCCATTTTTACACTGATGCTGTTCTGGATGGTGATCACATATCTGATCATGCTGGGCACTGCACTGGTGTCCGAATCCGAGGGTTGGACCATTGTGGCAATGGCGGTATGCAACACGGCTTTCACGCTGGTGTTCATGGGCCTGAACGCCATTGATGGCATCGGCGGGGCGTTGCTCAATCAGCCTGACGTGGTCTGGACGGGAGCATCGCTGTCGGTGCTGGCTGCAGAGATCGCGCTAATTGTGCTGATCCTCGGCCTGACCTTCTATTTCCAGAGCCGGAAAACAGATTTTCTCTAAACCCCTGATCGGACTATGGCGCGAGGGGGAAAGCCCGGGAGCAAGAGCTGCTTCCGGGCTTTTGTTTCTAGCGGTTGATTTCGCGGCTGATCACAATGCGCTGGATATCGGACGTGCCTTCATAAATCTGGCACACGCGCACATCGCGGTAGATCTTTTCAACCGGATATTCCGAGAGGTAGCCGTAGCCGCCCAAGGTCTGGATTGCGGCGGAGCAGATTTTTTCTGCCGTCTCGCTCGCGAACAGCTTGGCCATGCAGGCTTCCTTCAGGCAAGGCTCGCCCGCGTCCTTCATGGCGGCAGCGTTCAGTACCATCAGTTCCGCGGCCTTCAGTTCCGTCGCCATGTCAGCGAGGCGGAAACCGACAGCCTGGTGCTCGATGATGGCTTTGCCGAACGCTTCCCGCTCCTGTGCGTAAGCGAGGGCGTAGTCATAAGCTGCGCGGGCCATGCCCACACTTTGCGCCGCGATACCGATACGGCCCGTCTCCAGATTAGACAGAGCAACCTTGTAGCCAGCACCTTCCGCGCCCAGCAAACAGTCCGTCGGCACTTCCATGTCGACAAAGGCGATCTGGCAGGTGTCGGATGACTTCTGGCCGAGTTTATGCTCAAGGCTTGCCACCGTGTAACCCTTGGTGTCCGTCGGCACGAGGAAAGCAGAGATGCCGCGTTTGCCTGCTGACGGGTCGGTCACGGCAAACACAATCGCCGCGCCGCCGATCTTGCCGGAGGTGATGAACTGCTTGGTGCCGTTGATGACCCAGCCTGCGTTGGTACGTTCGGCCCTTGTCTTGAGCATGGACGCATCTGAGCCTGCCTGCGGCTCCGTGAGGCAAAAAGCACCAATCATCTCACCGCGTGCGAGCGGCTTCAGGAACTGTTCCTTTTGCGCATCGGTGCCGTTCGCGAGCACAGCGGCACATACTGGCGCGTTGTTTACGCTCATGAGCGTGGAAAGACCGCCGTCACCTGCCGCGATTTCCATCAGCGCCAGCGCGTAGGAAACATAGTCTGTCTCGGCGCCGTCCCATTCCTCTGGCACTGTCATGCCCATCAGGCCAAGTTCGCCCATTTCGCGCAGGAAATCAGCCGGGATTTCACCGGCTTTTTCCCAAGCAGCAGCATTGGGGACAATACGGTCCTGCGCAAAGGAGCGGGCCATGTCCCGCACCATGCGCTGTTCTTCGGTGAGGATCATCGATCTTGACCTTATACGAGCTCGATCGCCACGGCGGTCGCTTCGCCGCCGCCGATGCAGAGGCTGGCCACACCGCGCTTCAGGCCACGTTTGCGGAGCGCGTTAATGAGCGTTACGCAAATACGGGTGCCGGAGGCGCCGATCGGGTGACCGAGTGCGCAAGCACCGCCGTTCACGTTGACCTTGTCGTGGTCGAGGCCCAGCTCGTGGATCGCAGCCATGGCAACAACGGCAAAAGCTTCGTTGACTTCAAAGAGGTCAACGTCACCCACGCTCCAGCCGGCTTTTTCAAGCACGTTCTGGATCGCTTTCACCGGTGCCGTGGTGAACCACTCTGGCGCTTGTGCGTGATCGGCATGTGCCTTCAGCACCGCGAGCGGCGTCAGGCCACGTTTTTCGGCTTCGCTCTTGGTCATCATGACAACCGCAGCCGCGCCATCCGAGATGGAGCTAGCGTTTGCGGCCGTCACCGTACCGTATTTCTTGAAAGCCGGACGCAGGCCGGGGATCTTGTCGAGGCGCGCTTTCGGCGGCTGTTCGTCGGATTTCACTTCCACGTCGCCCGCGCGGGTTTTGACCGTCACCGCGACAACTTCGCCGTCAAAGGAGCCGTCTTCAATGGCGCGCTGGGCGCGTTTGAGGCTCTCGATGGCATAAGCGTCCTGCGCGTCGCGGGTGAACTGATACTGTTCGGCGCAAAGTTCGGCAAATACGCCCATCGGCTCGCCCTTATAGGCGTCGGTCAGCCCGTCAAGCGCCATATGGTCAAGCATGGTGGCATTGCCGTATTTCACACCAGTGCGGCCCGTGGGCAGCAAGTGCGGCGCGAGCGACATGCTCTCCATACCGCCAGCAACCACAACCTTGCGCGAGCCCGCGACAAGGCTGTCGTGCGCCTGCATCATCGCCTGCATGCCGGAGCCGCACATTTTGTTGACGGTCACAGCGCCTGTTCCCTGCGGGATACCAGCCTTGAGGCTTGCCTGGCGGGCAGGGGCCTGGCCCTGGCCTGCGGGTAGCACGCAGCCCATCACGGTTTCATTGACAGCATCGGCCTCAAGCCCGGCGCTCGAGAGCGCACCGCGGATCGCAATTGCCCCCAGCTCCGACGCGGGAATGGTAGACAGGTCGCCAAGCAGACCGCCCATGGGCGTACGGGCCATACCTACGATAACGATTGGATCCTGGGACATTGGGGGCTCTCCTTCTATTTTCACTGGCTTCGGCGACGCGTGGCCTGCCGCAATTTTGATTGCCGACACTGTGCCAAAAAAAGATTATTTCGCAAGTGCAAAATAAATTGCCGGAATTGACTGTGCACCGCACCCTGTTTATACGAACCGGGCAGGTTTTACGGCAAACAACAGGAGAGCCGACAATGACGCGGATCGGGTTTTATGCTTTTGCAGGTCTTGTGCTGGGCGCGATCATTGGCAAATGGCTGCCTTTCATCGCCAGCATCGAGGCGATTGCTGGCGGCATCATCGGTGCCATCCTTGGTATTGTTGTAGACAAGCTCGCCAGCCGCAAAAGCGGCGCTTAACACCGCTTATTCCGCCGGTTGGGTCACAACTGGCGCTTCCGCCTTTTCATTTGCCTGAACAGCGGCCTTTTCCTGACGTGCCCGCCAGTCGGCCTTGATCATGTCGCTCGTCTTGCGGCTGCCATCCGGGGTCCAGCCGGGCGGGGCCAGCAGGAACATGGCTTTGTCTTTCCAGGATTTGGCGTGCCACATGTCTCTGGCGATGCCAACCCACTCATGGGTGGCGACGCGGAGCGGGTTGAAGGTGCCAAGGTCGCGCACAAGGCCATAGCGGCAGGGCTCGTCCCGGTCCTCCGGGATGAAGCTGCCGAACATCTTGTCCCAGATAATGAAAACACCGGCATAATTGGCGTCCAGATATTTGGGGTTGTTGGCGTGGTGCACCCGGTGGTGGCTCGGCGTATTCATCACAGCCTCGAACCAGCGCGGCATGCGGTCGATGGCTTCGGTGTGAATCCAGAATTGGTAGATGAGGTTGAGCCCGGCGACAAAAAACACGATGGCGGGTTCGATACCCATCAGGAATAGCGGCACTTTAAACAGGAAACCGGGCGTGAACTGGCCGGTCCATGTCTGGCGCAGTGCTGTGGTGAGGTTATAGTGCTGGCTTGAGTGGTGAATGACATGTGCGGCCCACATCCAGCGCATGCGGTGACCAAAACGGTGAATCCAGTAATAGGCAAGGTCATCGAGAACAAAAGCGAGGGCGAAGACCCATATGCCGGCACCAAGGTCAAACAGGCGGAAATTATCCCAGATCCAGTAGCTCAGCACAAAGAAGATGCCCGCGGTCAATGCACCGGAGACCGTACTGCCAAGCCCCATGATGAGGGAGGTGAGGGCATCCCTGCCTTCAAATTTTGCGCGGCCTGTCTTCCAGCCGTAGATCATTTCTACAATCACGAAGAACACAAACGCGGGAACAGCAAGCTCGGTGGGTTTGGCAAGCTCAAGCGGCATCTGGGATTTCCTTGTCAGTCGAGACGCCGGTAAGCGCGCTTACAAGCTCATGCGCTTTGGGCAGAGTGGCTTCGTCAAAGGGCAGGCTGACACTCGGTTGTGTGAAGTCGTCGAAATGAACGACCAGTTTGGCGTCACGTTTCTCCACTCGGGTGATATCGGCGGCATGCAGAATGCGGCAGACAACACGGTCGCCCAGTTGAACCGCAAGGCCAACACTGTCTGCCGGTGCGTCGAGTTTCGCGAGCGCGGCCTTGCCATCATTGGCGATGTAGATGTCAGTTACCACGGCATCTGGCTCGTAGCGTGTGATGTTGCGACGCACCCGGCCATCATCCAGCAGGTTTTTCACCGGAAACATGCGTGCAGCTACAAAGGCCATCACCAGAATAGCGGCGAGCGAGCCAAATAACAGTATGGGGTCCATGATCCTTACCTTCCCTTATGCCTTATAGATGCGCGTATTTACTGGACCGTCAAGTCTTGAATGTATTGTTGAGGAAGTTGGTCTTCATATTGTCACGTTCGCCGCCTAGCTATATAGCTTTGAGATATAGTGCATAAGGGGATATCTGGTGCGGTTTCAGGCTATCATTGGCGCGCTCATGCTGGCGCTTTCGGGAGGGACGGTCATGGCGGAAAATCTGGCGGGCAAGGAGGAAGGTCCCATCGTGATTGCACACCGGGGCGCGAGCGGATACCGGCCCGAACATACGCTGATGTCCTACGGTGCCGGGCTTGCGCAAGGCGCAGACTATATCGAGCCTGACCTCGTGATGACACGAGACGGGCACCTCGTTGCGCGGCACGATATCTATCTCTCCCACACGACGGATGTGGCGGAACGTCCCGAGTTTGCACACCGGAAACGCACACTTGAGGGGCATGAGGACTGGTATGTCTTTGATTTCACCCTGGCTGAACTGAAGACGCTGAAAGCGGTTCAGCCGCGCGCCAACCGCGGGCAGACCTTTGACGGGCTGGAGAGTATCCCCACCTTTGATGAAATCATCGCCTTCATGAAGGAAGCAAAAGCGAACGGGGAAGACGCCGGGCTTTATGTGGAAATGAAGCGCCCGGAACTCTTTATCGAGCTTGGGCTTGATCCGACTGACGCGCTCCTAGAGAAATTCGCCGAGATTACGGCCGCTGGTATTCCGCTCTATTTCCAGTGTTTTAACCCTGACTATATCGCCAGCTTCAAGGGGCGCACCGACGCTGCGCTGATCTGGCTGATCGAGGGCAAGGAGATGGACAGCGGCCACAATGTGCTTGATGTCCCGCTGCAGCTCTATGCCGAGAAGATGGACGGCATCGGCATCTACAAGGCTCTTCTCGTGGATGACCATATGCGTCCGACCACGATTGTGAAGGACGCGCATGCTCTTGGCCTCAAGGTTCACGTCTGGACAGTGCGGGACGATCAGGTCCCGGCCGGCATGCAATCGGTTGACGAAGAGCTGAAATTCCTGTTTGCTCAAGGTATCGATGGCGTGTTTTCCGACTTTCCGGATACTGCGCTTCATGCACGCAACAGCTTCCGGCTTGTGAAGGCCGGGCCGGGCGAGGTGGACTGACAGCAATGGTAGACTTTGTAAAAGGCTTGCTGACCGCAATTGTTGCTGCCGTGGTGATCCGCCTCGGTGGAGAGGCATTGTTCAACGCTGTTGGTCTCTGATCCCGCGGACATGACCTGAGAAAAAAGGGCGCTTCTGAGCGCCCTTTTCCTTTTCAGTGATTTTTCCGTACAGCCTCAGTCGCCGTCCGGCAGGTCCTTGCCGAAGGGGAAGGGGCGCTCGGTGCTTGTAAAGCTGAAATAGGCTGCCACATCGCCGATGTACTTCCCGATCGAGAGGATGCCTCGACGGATCACATCATTGCCTTCGCCGCTGACGAGGTAAATCAAGAACTGGATCACGCTGAGCGCCGAGCCAAAGACCAGTGCAACCCACGTGGCAAAGAAATAGAACAGGGTAAAGGCGGCCCGTGCGACCACGTTGCCCCAATCCTTGTCCTTGAACTCTGACGCGATCCGGTCCGCGCTGTAGCGGTCTTCGGTGTCGGATGCGCCGCTTGTGCTCGTGCTCTCATATGTGCTGGACGCCGTCTCAGCCTCCGGCTCGCTTGCAGCAGCCGATGCAGCCGCCTGGGCGGTCTCATCCGTCTCGGGTTGCGCTGCAGGTGCTGCAGCAACCTTGGCATTGGCATCAGGAGCCTTGGCCGCGGCCGCCTTTTTCGGCGCTGCGGTTTTTTTGGTACCGGTTGCACCGGTTTTCTTCGGCGCTGCCTTGCGGGCGGTTGCCGCAGTCTTTGCCGTTGTGGTTTTCTTCACCGCAGGCTTGGCCGAGGTTTTTCGCGCCGCCGGCTTTTTCGCCGGAGTCTTGGCTGCGGGTTTGTCGGCATCCGTGCCGGATGTATCTTTATTTTCCTCGCTCATTGATCACCCCTGTTGCATCAAGTGCTGCATATATCGGTTTGCTATAAAGAACCATGTGGTAGGGAAGGCGCCAAACTTCAAGCGCAGGTATAAAAAACCGACTGTCCTGCGACTATTTTGCCCAGGGCAGGCTGCCTTTGACAATTTCGGTCGCGCCAGCACCGTTTACCGGTTTCGAGAAATAGAAGCCCTGACCATAGCCAAATTCAAGACTGCGCAGCATGTCGATATGCTCAAGGTCTTCAAGTCCCTCTGCCACCACTTCGTGCCCGAGGTTGCTGGCGAGCATACCGATCATTTGCAAAATCTTGAAGGGCGCATTGCCGCGCTCAAGTTGGTTGATGAAGCTGCGATCGATCTTGATCACATCGATCGGGAACTGGTGCAAATAGTTGAGCGACGAGTAGCCGGTGCCGAAGTCATCGAGCGCCACTTTCACACCCAGTTTGCGGATGCGGCTTAGCGATTCGGAAATTCGCATGGGGTTGGCCATGATCGCGCTCTCAGTCAGCTCGATACGCAGGAATTTGCCATCGATGCCACTTTCGTCAAGTGCTTGCTCCACAATACGGGCCACATTGTCCCGCGCGAACTGGATGCCCGAGACATTGACGTTCACAGGTACCGCTTTTTCCGGACCATATTCGTCAACCCATGCCCTGATCTGTTGACAAGCTGCCTTAAGCGCCCAGCGACCAAGGCCCACAATCACCCCGGTTTCCTCGGCAAGCGGAATAAACTCGGCCGGAGACACAAAACCACGTTCGCGGTGTATCCAGCGCGTCAGGCCCTCGAAACCATGAAGTTCTGATGTTTTGAGATCGATGATCGGCTGATAATAAAGCTCAAGCTCGTTCCGCTCGACCGCGCGGCGAAGCTCGGTCTCGAGGTGGAATTGGGACCGGGCGCGCTGGTGCGAGTCCCGGTGGTAAATTTCCGTGCGCGATTTGCCCGCGCCCTTGGCCCGGTGCATGGCGAAGTCGGCATCACGGATCAGGTCTTCAGGGTGCGTCGCGCTTGAAAGCGTGGTTGCAACCCCGATAGAGACCGAGGTGAAAACTTCGTTGCCATCAAGATCGTAGGGCTGTTGCATTGCTTCATGAACACGGCGCGAGATCATCTCGACCTCTTCAACGTCCTTGAAGCGGGAGACGAGGATGGCAAATTCATCGCCCGAGAGGCGCGCGAGCGTATCAGAGCTGCGGATGCAGCGCCTCAGGGTCGATGCCATCGAGATCAGGAAACGGTCGCCGGCCGAGTGGCCGAAGCTCTCGTTGATCTGCTGGAAGCGGTCGATATTGATGATAAGCACGGCACAACCGGTCTGATTGCCCTCGCGCTGGCAGTCTGCGACGGCTTCTTCAAGCTTGTTGCGGAACAGCACGCGGTTCGGCTGGCCGGTGAGTGCATCATGGAAGGCGTGGTGCAAGAGGTTTCGTTCAGCAAGCTTTTCCGCCGTCTGGTCTTCAATGGTACAAATGACCTGATAGACATTGCCCTCATGGTCGCGCAGCGGCATCAGGTGCGAGGACAGAAAACGTTCGATAACGCCTGCGCGGATGCTCCATTCAAAATTGCTGTCGCGACCGGTGCGGAAAACCTCGAGGACCTGGCCGCCGAGCACATGATTGTCCGAGGAGTTCCAGATACCGTCGAGCGGGCAGGGCAGTGCGGTCGATTCCTGAAGCGAAAAGACCTCGCGGGCGAAACCATTGATGAACAGAACCTCGATCACGTTGGCGTTGGTGACATTGCAGACAAGAACGCCGACAGGCAGACGCTCAACGACCGCCGACGTATTGACGATGCGAGCCGTTCGTGCAGCCCCTCTGGCGGTATCGTCGATTGGCGATACCTTGTGTGATTGTGTGTCTGCCACTATCGGCTCCACCCTAAATGACCAAATTCAAATGCTGTGACCCCCAAGCCACCTACGGCACTTCACCACCGCAATGTAAAAATTTAGTAAAGGATAATCACCGGGAATAGAAAAAAACAATAGATTCAAAGGAAGTATTTTTCACTGTCTCAAATTGAGACAAAAAAAGGGGGAAGGCAGGACCTTCCCCTAGATAACCACCCACTGGGACGGGTTAGTGGGTGGGTAATTCCTTTGCGCCCGAGAGCATCAGCTACAGCCGCTGGTGCCTCCGCAGGTGTCGCATTTGAGGCAGGTGCCGTTGCGCACGAGCGTGAAGTTGCCACATTCGCCGCAGGCATCGCCCTCATAGCCTTTCATGCGCGCCGCCATGCGGGCGTCGGCCGTTGCGTCCGTGGCACCGTTCGCCATGGCAGAGCCGACCGTGACGCTTGTCACGCTACCGTGGGTGCCGGTCGCCATGGAAACCGTCTCCAGTTCGCGGTCGTCTTTATGCGTCTTGCTCTTGAGCACAACAAGATTGCTGCCGCGCACATAGCCGGAGGATGCAAATTTCTGAACGCGTTCAAGGGCTTCTGTCACCTCGTCATCAAGCTGCGGCAGGCTGTCACCTGCGTCTCCACGACCAGTGGTGTCCGGCGCGAAGTCTGCAGGTGTCGCGTGTGCGAGGTCATCACGGCCGAGGTAGGAGATGGCAAGCTCGCGGAAGATATAGTCAAGCAGCGACGTGGCCATCTTGATCGTCTCGTTGCCTTCAACGCGCCCGAACGGCTCGAAGCGTGTGAAGGTGAAGGCGTCGACAAATTCCTCGAGCGGCACGCCATACTGCAGACCGATCGAGATCGCGATGGCGAAGTTGTTCATCAGGCTGCGGAAGGCGGCACCTTCCTTGTGCATGTCGATGAAGATCTCGCCGACGCTGCCGTCGTCATATTCGCCGGTGCGCAGATAGACCTTGTGGCCGCCCACGATGGCCTTCTGGGTGTATCCTTTGCGGCGCTCGGGCAGGCGGCGGCGGCTTGCGGCGCCGGTGCGTTCGATCTCGACAATACGTTCAACGATACGCTCGGCAACAATCTCCGTGCGTTCGCCCATCGTTTTTTCCTCAAGGTCGTCCTCGAGGTCCGCATCGTCAAGAAGCGCGGCATTCAGCGGTTGGCTGAGTTTGGAGCCGTCGCGGTAGAGCGCATTGGCCTTGAGCGCAAGCGACCAGCTGAGTTCATAGGCTGCCATACACTCGTCAACCGTTGCGCTGTTCGGCATGTTGATGGTCTTGGAGATCGCGCCGGAGATGAACGGCTGTGCGGCCGCCATCATGCGGATATGGCTTTCCCAGGACAGGAAACGTTTGCCGATCTTGCCGCACGGGTTGGCGCAGTCAAACACGGCATAATGCTCTGTCTTGAGGTGCGGGGCACCTTCAAGGGTCATGGAACCCGAGCAGAACAGGTTCGCCTTGTTGATTTCTTCCCGTGAGAAGCCGATGGCTGCCAGCAGGTCGAAATTATAGTCGTTCAGGTCATCGGCGCTGATACCAAGCTTGTCGGTGCAGAAATCGGTGCCGAGTGTCCACTGATTGAAGACAAATTTGATATCGAAAGCGTTTTTAAGCTGGTCTTCGACAAGACCGAGTTCACGGTCGGTGAAACCCTTGGCGCGCAGGCTGTCGTGGTTGATACCCGGCGCACCTTTGAGGGTGCCGTGACCAACCGCATAGCGGGAAATCTCGTCGATCTGCGTGGCGTCGTAGCCCAGCACTTCAAGCGCTTGCGGCACAATGCGGTTGATAATCTTGAAGTAGCCGCCACCGGCCAGCTTCTTGAATTTGACCAGTGCAAAGTCGGGCTCGATACCCGTGGTGTCGCAGTCCATCACAAGGCCAATGGTGCCAGTGGGGGCGATTACCGACGTCTGTGCGTTGCGGAAGCCGTGCTGTTGACCGACCTCGAGGGCACGGTCCCAGGCGTCTGCGGCGGCGATGGCAATCGGTTTGTCCGGGCAGCCTTCGATGTCAAGCGGCACCGGGTTGGTGTTCAGCTTCTCGTAGCCGTCTTCCTGCCCGTACGCTGCGCGGCGATGGTTGCGGATAACCCGCAGCATGTGATCGGCGTTCTTCTGGTAGCCCGGGAAGGCGCCAAGTTCGGACGCCATTTCGGCCGATGTTGCATAGCTTTCGCCGGTCATCAGCGCGGTGATGGCGCCGCAGAGTGCGCGACCTTCGTCACTGTCGTAGCCGAGACCGAGGCTCATCAACAGGCCGCCGATGTTGGCGTAACCGAGGCCGAGGGTACGGAACTCATACGAGAGTTTGGCGATTTCCTTGGACGGGAACTGTGCCATCAGCACCGAAATCTCGAGCACCATGGTCCAGAGGCGGACCGCGTGCTGGAATTCCTTCACCTTGAAAGCACCGTCCTTGGCGCGGAAGGTCATCAGGTTCAGCGAGGCAAGGTTGCAGGCCGTGTCGTCGAGGAACATATATTCCGAGCACGGGTTCGATGCGCGGATATCGCCCGACGCGGGGCAGGTGTGCCAGTCGTTGATGGTGGTGTGGAACTGGATGCCGGGGTCAGCACAGGCCCATGCGGCATGGCCGACATCACGCCACAGGTCAGCGGCGGCAATGCTTTTTGTGACCGACCCATCCTTGCGGCTGGTGAGGTGCCAGTCGTTGCCGGTTTTGATGGCCTGCATGAACTCGTCACTTACACGGATCGAGTTGTTGGAGTTCTGGCCGGATACAGTCAGGTAGGCGTCGGAATCCCAGTCGGTGTTGTAGGTCTTGAACTCGATCGAGGTGTAGCCCTGCCTCGCGAACTGGATGACACGCTGCACATAGTTCTCGGGGATCATCACCTTGCGGGCGGCGATAATCTCTTTCTTGAGCTCCTTGTTTTCCTTGGGCTCAAAGGCGGCGTCACCCATCTCAGCCTTGGCGTCATGGCAGGCCTTGATGATACGATTCAGGTGAATTTCGTTTAACTTAGAGCCTGAAACAAGTGCTGCAACCTTCTGTTCTTCGAGAACTTTCCAGTTGATGAATTCCTCAATATCCGGGTGGTCGATATCGACAACTACCATTTTGGCGGCGCGTCGCGTCGTGCCGCCCGATTTGATTGCGCCCGCTGCACGGTCACCGATCTTGAGGAAGCTCATGAGGCCGGAAGACTTGCCGCCGCCTGACAGGGCTTCACCGTTGCCACGGATATTCGAGAAATTAGAGCCGGTACCGGAACCGTATTTGAAAAGCCGCGCTTCACGGGTCCAGAGGTCCATGATGCCGCCTTCATTGACGAGATCGTCGGATACACCCTGGATGAAGCAGGCGTGCGGCTGCGGGTGCTCATAGGCACTTTTGGATTTCACGAGCTTGCCGGTCTCGAAGTCCACATAGTGGTGGCCTTGCGCCGGACCGTCGATGCCGTATGCCCAGTGCAGGCCGGTGTTGAACCACTGTGGGCTGTTGGGCGCGGCCATCTGGTTCGCCAGCATGAAGCGCATCTCGTCATAGAAGGCGCGGGCATGTTCCTCACCCTCGAAATAGCCGCCTTTCCAGCCCCAGTAGGTCCAGGTGCCAGCGAGGCGATCAAAAACCTGCTTTGCACTGGTTTCAGAGCCGTAGCGTTCACCCTCAGGCAGCTTCGCCAATGCTTTTTCATCAGGCTGCTTGCGCCACAGCCAGCTCGGGATGTCGTTTTCTTCAACGGCAACAAGCGCTTGAGGCACGCCAGCCTTGCGGAAATATTTCTGGGCAATGATGTCGGTTGCGACCTGGCTCCAGCTTGTCGGCACTTCCACATTATCCATGCGGAACACAATGGTTCCGTCAGGATTGCGAATCTCACTGACAGCGGTACGCCATTCCATGCCGCCATATGGGCAAGATGTGTCTTTGGTAAAGAGGCGTTCAATACGCATTCGTTTCCCCCGAATTATACGGTTCGTAGGGTTCGTCTCCCTACGTGTAAGCCAAAAGTTCGGCAGCGCGTACACAATGAAAAAACCCGGCGTTCCACCGGTTTTAAGCCCTTGATGTCAATCTGCGCCGCTGTTACCCGCCCACAATATCTTGTGGGTCTGCCCTTGTTGGCCACAAGTTTAGGGGTGAAAACCCGCCAAGAACAAGCCCATTTTTCCATATAATGTGGTTGACAGTGCGATCGCCGGACCCTCGTGGTGGCCGACTCATTGCACATCCGTGAGTCGGCATTTTTGCCTTAATCTGTCCACAAAGGATGCCTAAAATTTGATGCGGTGTCGGTAGCGCCGGTAGTGGCTTGCGACTCGGCTGCCGGTGCTACTTGATCATTACGATCACACTAAATGCCGCAGATTGGGAGCTTGTTGCTTTTCCTTGTCGAACAAACGTGCTAAACGAGCCGAAATTGACCGAGTAAGTATGGAATTCGCTATGGCTGGTTTGATCTCGAAACTCTTTTCCTCGCCCATCTTTACATGGTGGAACAGTGCCACGTTCGGCACGCTGCTGTTCACGCGCCGCAAGGGTGTGAAGGTCGGTGAAGACGAGCAGGGCAATGTCTATTATCAGGAAAAGAACGGCCGCAAGCGCTGGGTCATCTACAAAAATGGCCCGATTGACGCGTCCCGCGTGCCGGCTGATTGGCACGGCTGGCTGCATTACACGCTGAAGAGCCCGCCGACCGAGGCGCCACTTGTGAAAAAGGCGTGGGAAAAAGATCACCAGCCGAACAAGACCGGCTCGGCAGAGGCCTATTTCCCGAAAGGTGCGCTTGGGGCAGTTGCCGAGCGTGCTGCAACGGCATCTGATTATGAGGCCTGGCGCCCGTAAGCCCGCGTGGGCATTGCGGCATCAGGCGGATAACGATTACGGAAGATATTTATGTCGAGTAATTTGGTTGAAAGTCTGATTGGCGCGCTGGTGCTGATCATTGCGGGCTGGTTCCTCGTTTTTGCCTATGAGCGTACCGACGGCGCTGTGTCCGGCGGCTATACGCTGAGCGCGCGCTTTGAACGCATTGACGGCCTTGGTGTGGGTGCTGACGTGCGCCTTTCGGGCATCAAGGTTGGCGCCATTGTGGCCAGCGAACTGGACCCGCAGACTTATCAGGCGATCGTGCGCTTCTCGGTCGCCGAGAATGTGAAACTTCCCATGGATACTGCCGCTGCAATCACGTCAGAAGGCCTGCTTGGCGGCACCTATCTCAGCCTGCGCCCAGGCGGTTCGCTTGAGAATCTGGCGCCCGGCGACGAGATCCAGGAAACCCAGGACGCGGTTGACCTGATAGGGCTGATTGGCAAGTTCATGTATGGCGACTCAGATGCCAAAAAAGACGACTAACCTTCTGAGACTCTCAGCGCTGCTGACTGCCTCCTGGCTGTCAGCTGGTGCAATGGCTCAGGACAGTCTTGAAGGCGCAGCCTCGGCCGGGGGCAACACGGACCACAATGTTGTGGTGCTGCGCGCGCTTGATAAAATCACAGCCCGTATCACGGAAATAGAACTACCCGTCGGTCAGGAGGGGCGCTTTGGTACTCTTGCGCTGACTGCGCGGTACTGCCGCACACGGCCGCCGATCGAACCACCTGAAACATACGCCTATCTTGAGATAGACGACCTGAAGCGCCACGATGTGCGCGAGCGGGTATTTGAAGGCTGGATGGTGGCGTCGAGCCCGGCGCTCAACGCGCTCGAGCACCCGGTTTATGACGTCTGGGTTATCAACTGCAAGATGGCCGACCCGGCCAGCGAGGACGGCAAACGCTGAAAGCTCGCCTGCTGCAGGCCAAGCGCGGCCCTCAGCCGCGCGTGATAGTCGGCGCGCGGTATCTCGATGGTGCCAAACTGTTTGAGATGGCTTGTGATGAACTGCGTGTCCAGAAGGCTGTAGTCGCCATATTTCAGCCTCGCCACAAGATGCACTAGCGCCACTTTGCTGGCGTCCGTCGCTGTATGGAACATGCTTTCACCAAAAAAGGCCCCGGCGAGCGAGACACCGTATAGCCCGCCAACAAGTTTCCCTTCCTGCCAGCATTCAACCGAATGCGCGAAACCTCGTCTGAAAAGGTCGGTGTAGAGCTCTTCGATGCGTTCGCTGATCCATGTGGTTTCCCGTCCCCGGGCAGGTTTTGAGCATGCCTGAACGACATCGCGGAAAGCGGTGTCGGCGGTCACGGTAAAGATATCCTGACGGACTGTCTTGGCAAGTGAGCGGGGGATATGGAAGGCATCGAGCGGCATGATGCCGCGTTTCTCCGGGTCGACCCAGAAGAGTTCATCATCCTCTCGGCCATCGGCCATGGGAAAGACCCCGGCGGAATAAGCCTGCAGAAGGAGATTGGGGGTTATGCTGTCGTGTGGCATAGCCCCCAATCTACATTATTCACCCTTACGTTTCTCAAGGAATTTTTCGAGCCAGTGAATGTCATAATTCCCTGCGCGGAAGTCCGCATCGTCCATCAGAGCCTGATGCAGCGGAATGGTGGTTACCACGCCGTCGATGACATATTCCTCAAGCGAACGACGCAGCCTCAGGAGGCAGCCTTCGCGTGTGTAGCCTGAAACAATGAGCTTGGCGATCATGCTGTCATAATAGGGCGGGATCTTGTAACCCGCGTAGACAGCACTGTCACAGCGCACGTTCAGGCCACCCGGTACGTGATACTGGGTCACGTTGCCCGGGCTCGGCACGAAAGTGAACGGGTGTTCGGCGTTGATGCGGCATTCGATGGCGTGGCCAAAGAAACGTACCATATCCTGCGTGTAGGAGAGCTTCTCGCCGGATGCGACCCTGATCTGCTCCCGTACGATGTCGATACCGGTGATCATCTCGGTCACCGGGTGTTCCACTTGAAGCCGGGTATTCATCTCGATGAAATAGAACTCACCGTCCTCATAGAGGAACTCGATCGTGCCGGCGCCACAGTAACCGAAGTTGGCCATGGCTTTCGAGACGATCCCGCCCATGCGGGAGCGGGTCTCGCTGTCGATTACGGGCGAGGGCGCTTCCTCAAGCACCTTCTGGTGACGGCGCTGCAGGCTGCAGTCGCGTTCACCAAGGTGAATACAGTTGCCGTGGCTGTCGCCGATGATCTGGAATTCGATGTGGCGCGGCTTCTGGAGAAATTTCTCGATATAGACCGCGTCGTCACCGAAGGCTGCCTTGGCTTCCGTGCGGCATGTCTGCAGTTTGCGGGAGAGCTCGTCCGCGCTCCGGACAATCTGCATACCACGGCCACCACCACCGGCAGACGCCTTGATGATCACGGGATAGCCGATTTCCTCGCACACACGCTTGGCTTCGTCGTCATCGGTGATACCACCCTCGGAGCCCGGAACAACTGGAATGCCCAGTTTCTTTACGGTTTCCTTGGCGGTGATCTTGTCACCCATCATCCGGATATGTTCGGGCGAGGGACCGATGAAAGCGATACCATGGTCGCCCACGATCTCGGCAAAACGGGCGTTTTCCGACAGGAAACCATAACCCGGGTGGATGGCATCCGCGCCGGTAATCTCGGCCGCCGAGATGATCGCCGGAATGTTCAGGTAGCTCTGGCCCGAGGATGGCGGGCCGATACATACACTTTCGTCCGCAAGACGCACATGCATGGCATCGCTGTCGGCGGTCGAATGAACCGCAACCGTCTTGATGCCCATCTCGTGGCAGGCACGGTGAATGCGGAGCGCGATTTCACCACGGTTTGCGATAAGAACTTTTTTAAACATTGGAGCTGCCTCTATTCGATGATGCAGAGGATTTCACCAAATTCTACCGGCTGTGCGTCGGCGAAGAAAATCTCTTTCACCTTGCCGGATTTGGGCGCCGCGATCTGGTTCATCACCTTCATCGCCTCGATGATCAGGAGCGTATCACCTTCCTTGACCGTGTCACCCACCCTGATGAACGCATCAGCGCCCGGGCTTGGTGCGGTATAAACCGTGCCAACCATTGGTGCCGTCACGGCGCCCGGGTGGTCAGCAGGGTTTGCCGCTGCCGGTGCTGCCGGTGCGGCTGCGGGTGCCGCCGCAACCGGTGCTGGCGCTGCCACTGGCATGGCAGCCGCAGGCGCGGTGTAATTGACAGCCGCAGGCACTTCACGTGCAACGCGGATACGGAAATCCTCTTCCTCTACCTCGATCTCGGAGAGGGTGGATTTGTCGAGAAGCTCAGCAAGCTCGCGGATAAGTTCTTTATAATCTTTGATCTTAGACATGTAATTAAGGCCCTTAACCCCTCTAACGTTATTTGACGCGCAGCATACTCGTAATCGCGTCGATCGCAAGCACATAACCCGAAGCGCCAAACCCGCAAATCACACCTTTCGCCACATCGGAGATAAAGGAGTGATGACGGAATTCCTCCCGCGCAAACACATTCGAGAGATGTACTTCAATAACGGGTGTCTTGATGGCGGCGATTGCGTCCCGGATGGCCACGGAAGTATGGGTGTAAGCGCCAGCATTGAGAATAATGCCAACAGCTTGGTCTCCGCCTTCCTGAATCCAGTCTACAAGCGTGCCTTCGTGGTTTGACTGACGAAAATCGATCTCATAGCCCAGCGTCCTGGCATGGTCCTTTGCCATGCTGCCGACCTCAGCCAAGGTGAGTGTGCCGTAAGTTTCAGGCTCCCGGCTGCCGAGCAGATTGAGATTGGGTCCATTCAGGACCATGATCGTGTTCGGCATGTTTGCACTCATAAATTCGGATCCAATGTTTCGACAGATCGCTTGAAGCCCCCTGTATAATGCCATATGCATGGCATGCAAAGCCGCAAGAGCAAGTTTCTTCGCGGAAAATCCGGTTACCAGTGCGCGACCTGCGCGAGAGGGTTTGAGTATCGTGATCAGAATTACCGTCAATGGCGATGAAAAGAAGGCGACAGAGGGCCAGAAACTCGCTGCCTACCTTGAGGAAATTGGCATCAACCCGGCCAAGGTGGCTGTGGAGCGCAATCGCGAGATTGTGCCGAAATCGACCTATGGCGATGTTACGCTCGAGAGCGGTGACCAGTTGGAAATTGTACATTTTATAGGCGGAGGAAATACGGGCGTGAGTGAGACGAAAGACACCTGGACGCTGGCGGGCAAGGAATATTCATCCCGCCTGATCGTGGGCACCGGCAAGTACAAGGACTTCGAGGAGACCGCAAAAGCTGTTGAAGCATCGGGGGCTGAAATCGTGACCGTCGCCGTCCGCCGGGTGAATGTGTCTGACCCCAACCAGCCGATGCTTGTTGACTATCTCGACCCTAAAAAGATCACCTATCTACCCAACACGGCAGGCTGTTTTGATGCGGACAGCGCCGTTCGCACCCTGCGTCTCGCGCGGGAAGCTGGCGGATGGGACCTTGTTAAGCTTGAGGTCCTTGGCGACCAGAAGACGCTTTACCCCAACATGCTTGAGACCTTCACGGCAGCCGAGGCGCTGATCAAGGACGGTTTCAAGGTCATGGTTTACTGCTCGGATGACCCGATTGCGGCCAAGCGTCTTGAAGACATGGGCTGTGTGGCGATCATGCCGCTCGGTGCGCCCATCGGCTCGGGCCTTGGTATCCAGAACCCCGTGCAGATCAGGTTGATGATCGAGCAGGCCAAGGTGCCGGTGCTGGTGGATGCAGGCGTCGGCACGGCTTCTGACGCTGCTGTCGCCATGGAACTGGGCTGTGACGGTGTGCTGATGAACACCGCGATCGCGGAGGCGAAAAAGCCGATCCTGATGGCGCGTGCGATGAAGCTCGCGGTCGAGGGTGGCCGGCTGGCCTATCTCGCGGGCCGTATGCCCAAGAAGCGCTACGCAGACCCAAGCTCACCGCTTTCGGGACTGATCTAAAGGAAAAGGCCGCAAGATGCGGCCTTTTTCTTGTTAGCGGCTTTGCTCTTTTTCTGCCCGGGCGCGGGCGACGGCTTCATGCAGCCGGTCATAGCCCTCGGCCCCCAATACCACGTCCTTGCCGATGATATAGCCCGGTGTACCGGAGAAACCGATATCCTGACCGATAGCGAGCGTATTGCCGATACGTTTCTCAATGAGCTTGTCGCCCATGTCAGCCTTCAGCATCGTGACATCCAGGCCGACCTTTGCAGCGGCCTGATAGATCGATTCTTCGGTCACCTGCGTGCCTGACAACATCATCGCGCTATGAAACTCGGCAAATTTGCCTTGTTTATGTGCCGCAAGTGCCGCCTTGGCCGACAGCATGGACAGCGGCTTGCTGTCCGGGCCGTCAAGGATGGGGAACTGTTTGGGCAGCAGGCGGATATTGCCGTCTTCTTCAACAAGTTTCATCACGGCCGGGTAGTGGCGGCGGCAGAAGCCGCAGCGATAGTCAAAAAACTCAACAATCGTCACGTCACCGTTTGGATTACCGAGCACCGGTGCTTCGCTATCGGTCTCGAGATAACTGCGGTAGCGTTCGATGGCTGGCAGCATCTGTGCCAAGGTTTGCCTGCGCTGCAGCTCCCGGATTGCCTGCATGATGACCTCGGGGTGTTCAAGCAGATAGTCCTGCACCACACTTTCAATCTTCTTGCGCTCTGCCGGGCTTACGTCATCGGCTGCCATCAGGGCAGGGGACAGGAAAGCAGCCGTCGAGGCCGCGAGGATCAATTGCTTGAGCATGAAGGTCTGTTCTTTCTTAGTGGTACTATTGGGAGAGAGAGGTGGTGAAGGCTTCGCCTTCGAAGCGGCGGCGTTCCTGGCCGCGGCGCTGTTGTTCCTGATATCTGCGCATCTTTTCCGCAGCTTCCTCGGAAACATAAAGGATGTCCTGTGCTCGCAGCCATTCTGGCGTGCCTTCGTCGAAGGCCTGCATGGCCCGGTGCGCGTGCATCACGGCCTGCATCGGCGCACCCGCTGAATAGAAGCGCTCGGCTGTCGCAAGGCTTGCTTCGGCCTCGCGGCCAACCCAGGCATAGGCTTTTGCCAGATTGAACCAGGCAAAACTGTTGCCCCGGTCCTGCCGTGTTGCATCTTCGAGAATCGGGATAGCCTCGGCCATCATCTTGTCGTCTTCGGTCGACACCATGGCTTGACCCAGTGCGGTCGAGATGAGCGGTTCCCTTGGGGCAAGCGTGACCGCCCTGCGGAATACCGGCAGGCTTTCCTCCACGCGGCCATTCTCGAACAGGATCTGGCCCTTGATCTCATAGAAATACGGGTTGTCCGGTTCCATCGCGATCAGGGCATCTGCTTCCTTGAGCGCGAGGTCCCATTCAAGCGCCTTGTGGTAGGCATAAACACGGGCATATCGTGCCGAAGCGCTGGTGTTGCTGAGCGGATAATCCCTGAGTGTCCGGCGCGGTTCAAAAAGATAGCCAGCAAGCTTTGCCTTGAGGCGCAGGAACTTCTCATTGAGCTCCGGGTCCGGCCCCTTTTCGTGGAACGGGCTTTTTTCAACGGCCTCCTGCAACTGCAGGATACGGGTGCGGTTGAGGGGGTGGGAGCGCACGTAAGGGTCCTGGCGGATCTGTGCCAGGATTTCCTGGTCGCGCAGCTTGTCAAAGAAGCGGATCATGCCTTCACCGGGAACACCGGATTCCTCGAGGTAACGCGCACCTGCAAGGTCGGCCTCGCTCTCTTCGCCGCGGGTGTAAGCCAGGAACTGGCCTTGAGCCATTGATTGACCGGCCATGAAAATACCCATACCGGCATCACCGCCACCGGCCAGAATGGCCGCAGCACCCAACACCATCGACAGGATGGAGGTTGTACCTGCAACGACAGCGGCGTCACCGCGGCGCACCCTGTGGCCACAGGCGATGTGGCAGGTCTCGTGTGCCATTACGCCAAGGAATTCGTTCACGTCATCGGCGGCGAGAATGAGGCCCGAGTGAATGAAGATATTCTGGCCACCTGCGACAAAGGCGTTGATGGAATTCTCATTCAAAAGATAGAGGTGCACAGAGCGCGGGTCGAGCCCTGCCGCAATAAACAGCGGGTCTGAGGCTTCATGAAGGAAGGCCTCAGTTTCCGCGTCGCGCAGGATGGACTGAGCGCGCGCTGCAGAAAACGGTAGAACCAGCAGCAGAAGCAGGCTGACAAATATCTGGTTGGTCAAAAACTGTCTCAATCGCACGCGCAAGATATCCCTCCAAGTCTCGACTGAACGCTAGGGCTCACGGGCTTAATCGTCAATGAACAAAGCTTGACAAGCTCGTGAAATCGGATGGCAGCATAAAAACAAAAGGCGGCGAAGCTATGGCCTCGCCGCCTCTTTATCATTTTGTCATTCAGCCTTAGCCGAAAGTGCGTTGCCACCAGCCTTTACGTTTGGGGCCATCGCCATCCTCTGATGGTGCAGCCGAAACAGCCTCGGCTTCGCCGGCAGCTACCTTGATGGACTGCACTGGCTTGTCAACCGCTGCAGCTTTTTCAGCCGCTGGTTTCCGGGCAGGTTTGTCCGCAGGCTTTTTCGGCGCTGCTGCAGGGGCTGTGGGCTCCTCAGCTTTTTCACTTGCAGGCGCCTCGGCCTTTGCCTCAGCCGGCTTTTTTGCTGCGCGGCGACGCGGTGCTGGCTTCTTCGGTGCTTCGTCGCTTGCTTCCGGTGCAGCAGCCGGCTCGGCTACGGCTTCCTTGGGCTCAGCTTTTTTGCGTGTGCGACGCTTTGGCTTCTCGGCCACTTCTTCCGCAGCCTCGGTTTTTACCTCGACCTCTGGTGCGGTCGTCGCTTCAGCCGCGGCTTTCTTGCGCGGAGTGCGGCGACGGGGCTTCGGTTTTTCCTCAGCACTTTCACTGGCTTCAGGGGCTTCAGGGGCTTCAGGAGCTACTGCTTCCGCTGGAGCGGGCTGTGCTTCTTCACCTGCAGCGCTTTCAGCGGCTGCCGCATCGTCGGCCTTCTTGACCACACGGCGGCGACGGCGTGCCGGTTTCGGCGCTTCAGCCGCTGCAGCGTCGGCCTCAGTGGCCACTTCAGCTGCAACTGGAGCCGCTTCGTCGCTTCCGCCAGATTCGGCGGCAGATTGGTCTGCAGCGTCGGCAGGTTTTTGACCTTCGGTACGCTCACGGCGGCGACGGCCACCACGGCTGCCACGGCGGCGGCGGGGACGATCCTCGCGCGCCTCAGCATCGCCTTCTGCCGTTACAGCTTCAGGTGCACCGTTATCATCCGTGTCATCCGCGTCTGCATCAGCATCTGCTGCGGCATTTTGCGGCTGGCTACCGTTTTCACCGGCTTCGTCACCACGACGGCGGCGACGACGACGACGACGCTTGCGGCGCGGTTTGTCTTCCTCAGAAGTGACCGTGCGATCTTCGCGGGCTGCAGCCACTTCGGCCACATCCGCAACAACAGGCTCAACGATCATGCTGGCGGCGCTATCCGGTTTCACGGCCGCACTCTCGGTGCTGCCTTCCGGCTTGGCACCAGCCACCATGGCTTCGCGGGTGATTTCAACTTCTGCAGGGGCCATGCTCACAGACGAGAGGACTTCGATAACAAAGTCATAGGTGGTCTCAAGGTCCGAGAGCATTGCGCGCTTTTTGTTCAGAAGATAGATCGCAACGTCCGGGCTCGCGGTCACGCGAACGATGGAACTGCGGCCACGAATGCCTTCTTCCTCGAGCTGGCGCAGTACCATGAGCGATGCGCTTTCAACCGAACGCACAACACCCATACCGGAACATGCCGAACAGGTTTCCATGCTGGCTTCAAGAAGGTTCGGACGCAGGCGCTGACGCGACATTTCCATCAGGCCGAACGAAGAGATACGGCCAACCTGGATACGTGCACGGTCATTCTTGAGCACATCCTTCATGCGGCGCTCGACCGCACGGTTGTTGTTGCGCTCTTCCATATCGATGAAGTCGATGACCACAAGACCGGCCATGTCGCGCAGGCGAAGCTGGCGTGCCACTTCCTCAGCGGCTTCCATGTTGGTCTTGAGGGCGGTTTCCTCGATGTTATGTTCGCGCGTCGCGCGGCCCGAGTTCACGTCGATCGAGATCAGCGCTTCGGTCGGGTTGATGACGATATAGCCGCCGGACTTGAGCTGCACCACAGGCTGGTACATGGCTTCAAGGTGGCTTTCCACCTGATACCGGTGGAAAAGCGGAATGCGGTCCTTGTAGTGCTGAACTTTCTTCGCGTGGCTCGGCATCAGGAGCTTCATGAAGTCCTTGGCCGCGCGGTAGCCCGCTTCACCTTCAACGAGGATTTCATCCACGTCGCGGGTATAGAGGTCACGGATCGTGCGCTTGATCAGGTTGCCTTCCTCGTAAACGAGGGCAGGGGCGACCGACTGCAGCGTCAGTTCACGGATACCGTTCCACAGGCGCAGCAGGTATTCATAGTCGCGCTTTACCTCGGTCTTGGTGCGCTTCATGCCCGCGGTGCGGACGATGAGGCCCATTTCCTCAGGAACCTCGAGGTCGGAAATCATCTTCTTCAGGCGTTTGCGGTCAGCAGCCGAAGAGATCTTGCGGCTGATACCACCAGCGTGCGTGGAGTTTGGCATCAGTACGCAGTAACGGCCAGCAAGTGACAGGTAAGTGGTGAGAGCCGCACCTTTGTTGCCGCGCTCTTCTTTTACGACCTGTACCAGCAGCACCTGACGGCGCTTGATCACTTCCTGGATGTTATATTTGCGCTTCAGCACACGCAGGCTGCGGCGGCGCTCGGCTGCGGCTTCAATTTCCGCATCCTTTTCGTCTTCGTCGCTGTCCTTGACTTCCGGTGCTTCCTCGCCGTCTGCGTCAGCCTCGGCAGCGGGAGCATCTTCGTCATGTGGTTCATCGTCCGCGAAGGATTCAACGGCCTTGGTCTCAGCCGCGATCAGTTCCTCACGGTCTTCAACCGGGATCTGGTAATAGTCTGGATGGATTTCGCTGAAAGCGAGGAAGCCATGACGGTTGCCGCCATATTCCACGAAGGCCGCTTGCAGGGAAGGCTCCACGCGGGTTACGCGTGCAAGATAGATATTCCCTTTAAGTTGGCGCCTGGTTGCTGATTCGTAATCGAATTCCTCTACGCGGCTTCCCTTGACAACGGTGACTCGCGTCTCTTCAGAGTGACGCGCGTCGATAAGCATTCTTGTCGACATAAACTACTTCTCCGGAAACCCAGCCGCGCGGGCACGCCCTCATCAAGGGGGGCGCTGGCAGGGTCCAATTTGTATGATGTTACTTTGGTAGGTGTGGAGTAGGCAGTCCCCGGGAAGCCACAGGCAACAAAAGATGGTCGCTGCGCCCGAATGAGGGGCAGACCTGTCTTATGTTTTTTCAATGCGCAAAGCCTTTTGGCCATTGCCGGTTCTTGTCCTTGTTTGGCTTTGGGTCCGATGGCGAACAGATGCAAAATGCAAGCCCGCGAGAGCGTCCCTTCAAAGCCAGACCCGCCGCGCGCATGCGACCGGTCGATAAACTCGCATCGGTAAAATAGTGAACTCCGCCAGCCATTACAATCTAAATTGTGCACTGGAGGGCTCCACAATAGCAATTTGCCATCATTCTTCCGCAAATTGCGGGCAATTTTGTTCCATATTTTTGTTTCTCTTGAGCGATTAAGGCGTTGTTCATAGTATGGTGGTCAATATCGAGCCAAAAAGAAGCGTCTGTTGGGGAATGTTTGTGCTGCGTCTGCTGAATATGATGGCTGTCTGTTTACTTCTGGCTTTTGCTACCGTTGTGCCGACACACGCCAAGGATATCACAATTGACGGGGTACGTTTTGGCCAGAATGGGGACACGACCCGTTTTGTGCTCGACGTCTCAAGCGAGGCCAAGCCGTCGATATTTCTGCTTGCTGACCCTTACCGTATCGTAATCGATCTGCCGGAAGCGGACTGGAAGACAAAAGAAAGTGTCGCGACTTCCGGCGTGGTGGAAGGCTATCGGCACGGTCTGTTTTCCCCAGGTGTGTACCGCATCGTGCTTGACCTCAAAGGACCGGCGACTGTTGCGAATTCCTTTTCGCTGCCACCAAATGGCCAATACAGCCACCGGCTTGTCCTCGACATCGAACCCACATCGCGAGACAGTTTTCTAACGGCCGTTCAAAGCAGCAAGGGCGAAAGGCCGACGGTGACAAGCGCCTCTGTGCCGGACGTCACTGCACCGCGCCGACGTATTGCAGGCAAACGGATCGTTGTGATTGATCCTGGTCACGGCGGCCCGGACCCCGGCAACCTTGGTGTAATTGGGGTTCATGAGAAGGTCGTGGTGCTTGAGATTGCCCGGGCAATTCGCGCGGAACTCAACAAAACAGGCCGTTACGAAGTCCATATGACCCGAGACCGCGATATCTTTCACCCGGTTCGTGAACGTTTCCGTATTGCCCGGCGACTTCACGCTGACCTGTTTATCAGTGTGCATGCAGATTCGATCAAGAATTCAAACGTAAGCGGCGCCAGCGTCTACAATCTCTCGGAAACAGCATCGGACCGCGAGGCTGCTCGGTTGGCTGCGCGAGAGAATAAATCGGATGTGATCGCCGGTGTGAACCTTGATTCTGCAGACGATGACGTGTCCAGCATCCTTATCGAGCTTGCACAGCGTGAAACGATGAATTTTTCAGCGCAGTATGCCAATATTCTTGTCCAGGAACTGGGACGGGACGTACCGCTTTTGCAGCGCACACACAGGTTCGCCAATCTCGGTGTTCTCAAGGCACCGGATGTGCCATCCGTGCTATTGGAAGCGGGATATCTGACCAATAAGAGCAACGCCAATTTCATCAACAGCAGCGCCGGACGTAAAAAAATCGCCCAGGCGGTCAGGCGCGCGACAGATCGCTATTTCGAGCAGATGGTGGCACTCGGTCGCTGAGACAGCAGCAATTATTTGAAAATCCGCGCCTAAATTTGCGCGAGTGATTGCGCTTGGGCTACCTTGCTGCCATAAGAACAAATGAAATACAGGCTTTCCCTGGGGTGCCTTAACGGGGCCATATTCTCCGTGCAATCTGGACGCTGGTGTCAAACAGGGTTGAGACCAAAGAGGCCATGACTGAAGTTACAGAACAAACCACCGTTGACGCGCCCAAGGTAAAGGCGAAACGTCCGCTTTGGCGGCGACTGCTGAAATATACCCTTATTCTGGGGGTGTTGGGTGTTGTTGCGTCGGGCGGTGCTGTGCTTTGGGCCATCATCTATTATGGCCGTGACCTCCCGGACTACCGCCAGCTCGCCAACTATGAGCCGTCAATTGTCACCCGCATTCATGCGGGCGACGGTAGCTTGCTGACTGAATTTGCCCGTCAGCAACGCCTGTTTGTGCCCATCAATGCCATCCCAGAAGAGTTGATCGAGGCCTTCCTGTCCGCCGAGGACAAGAACTTCTATGAGCATGACGGGCTGGATTACCTCGGTATGGTGCGCGGCAACCTGCGGAACGTGGTCAATCTGTTGACCGACCGGCCGCTGCAGGGTGGTTCGACCATCACGCAACAGGTGGCACGGACCTTCCTGCTCACACTCGACCAGCGCCTCGACCGTAAAATCAAGGAAATGATCCTCACACTCAGGATCGAACGGGCTTTCTCGAAGGACCGTATCCTTGAGCTGTACCTGAACGAGATTTACTTCGGTAACCGCTCCTATGGGGTGGCGGCAGCGTCACTCAACTATTTCAACAAGGCGCTCAGTGAGCTGACGACGGCTGAAATGGCCTATCTGGCTGCCTTACCGAAAGCGCCGAATAACTATCACCCGGTTCGCCACAAGGACCGTGCGCTCGCACGGCGGAACTGGGTGCTCATGCGCATGTATGAGCTTGATCATATCGACGAGGCAACATACCACGCCGCCGTCGCTGAAGACCTTGTCATGCACGAGCGGGAAGGGCACGCCCGGTTTGAGGCGGAACATTTCGCAGAAGAAGTTCGCCGCCGCATCGGCAGCATGTACGGCACCAACGCACTTTATGAAGGCGGCCTCAGTGTGCGCACCTCGCTTGAACCACGCCTGCAGGCGATTGCCGAACGCACGCTCCGTGAAGGCCTCGTCGCTTATGACCGCCGTCATGGCTGGCGCGGCCCTGTGGGGCGGACCGTCATCGACGGCGAATGGGCGGAACGCCTGCGTGCCTTCAAGACACCGCTTGGGTTCCCGAGCTGGCACCTCGCCGCTGTGCATGAAGTGCGCGAAGACGGTGCCGTAATCGGCCTCAAAGACGGCAACTTCGGTTTTATTCCCTTTGAGGAAATCAGTTGGGCGCGCGCATGGCGCCAGGGCGAACGCCTCGGCCCGAGCGTGAAGGATACCGCACAAGTCCTCGCTGTTGGTGATGTGATCGCCGTAGAGCCGCGTGCAGCAGACCAGACGGTCACGCTTGAAAGCTTCTGGGATGCCAAGGGCAAGCCGCTAGGCGCGGTGCAGAGCTATGCGCTGCGCCAGATCCCTGAAATTGACGGCGCGCTCGTGGCGATGGACCCGCACACCGGGCGTGTACTGGCGATGGTTGGCGGCTTTGACTATGCCGCAAGCCAGTATAACCGCGCGGTACAAGCAGAGCGGCAGCCCGGCTCGGCCTTCAAGCCGTTTGTCTATGCAGCAGCGCTCGACAACGGCTTCACACCAGCAAGCCTCGTGCTTGATGCGCCTTTTGTGATCGACCAGGGTGACGGCCTCGGCAAATGGAAGCCCAAGAACAGCTCGAACAAATTTTATGGTCCGAGCACGCTTCGCCTCGGTATCGAGAAGTCACGCAACCTGATGACAGTGCGCCTCGCGCAGCATCTCGGTATGCCGACAGTGATGAATTACGCCAACAAATTTGGCCTTGCAGAAAATATGGAGCCCTCGCTTGCGGCATCGCTCGGGGCAGGGGAAGTCACGCTTCTTCAGCTTACTGCCGCCTATGGCATGCTGGTGAACGGAGGCAAGGAAATCAAACCGTCGCTCATCGACCGGGTGCAGGACCGTCGTGGGCAAACCATCTACCGTCATGACGAACGCAGTTGCATGCCGTGTGACCTGAACTGGGAGCAGAACCAGCTTGAGCCCACCTTGCCGGATAGTCGTGCGCAGGTGCTGGACCCGCTAACGGCCTATCAGATGGTTTCGATGCTTCAAGGTGTGGTGCAAAACGGCACGGGACAGAAAATCAAATGGCTCGGCAAACCGCTGGCCGGCAAAACCGGGACGACCAATGATAGCCTCGATGCCTGGTTCATTGGCTTCTCGGCCGACCTTGCTGTGGGTGTGTTCACCGGTTTTGACAAGCCGCGTTCGCTTGGTGACGGCGAGGAAGGCTCCTCGGTCGCGGTGCCCATCTTCCGCGACTTCATGAAGGAAGCGCTCAAAGATGAACCGGGTGTGCCATTCCGTATGCCCTCCGGTATTCGCCTCGTGCGCGTGAACGCAGATACCGGCCAGCCCGCCACCCTGGGCGACGAACATGTGGTGCTTGAAGCCTTCAAGCCGGGGACCGAACCAAGGGCAGGGCAGTACGCTGTACTTGACGGGTCGCTCGAAGTCGGTAAAACAAAAAGCACTATTCGGAAAGGCACCGGCGGTATCTACTGACCGCCATATGTGCCCTCAAGTGAAGAAGGAAGTAGTTTATGCGCGCGGAAGCTCAGGCAACCGTCGACCAACTCAAGCAGTCAATGGCACTGCTGAGGAGGCATCTTTGACTGGGATCAGGCTTTACTGAGACTGGAAGAACTGAACGCGCTTGCGGAAGACCCGAACCTCTGGAACGACCCGCAGAACGCCCAGAAACTGATGCGTGAACGCACCAAGCTGCATGACGCCATCAGCGCGGTGCGTGAAATCAGCGACGACCTTGAAGCCACGGTTGAGATTATCGAACTTGCCGAGATGGAAGACGATACCGCCATGGTGGACGAGGCCGAGGCGCAACTGAAGGTCCTTGCCAAGAATGCCAAGGAAGCTGAGCTGAAGGCGCTGCTCTCCGGTGAGGCGGACGGCAACGACACCTATGTGGAAATTCACTCAGGCGCGGGCGGTACTGAAAGCCAGGACTGGGCGTCCATGCTGTTCCGCATGTATATGCGCTGGGCGGAGAAGCGCGGTTTCAAGGTTGAGACCGTGCAGTATATGCCGGGCGAGGAAGCGGGCATCAAGTCCGCGACCCTTCAGATCAAGGGCGAGGACGCCTACGGCTGGCTCAAAACGGAATCGGGTGTGCACCGCCTTGTGCGCATTTCACCCTATGACAGCAACGCGCGGCGGCACACCAGTTTCGCGTCCGTATGGGTCTATCCGGTGATTGATGATTCTATCGAAATCGAGATCAACGAAGGTGACCTGAAGGTTGATACCTACCGGGCGTCAGGTGCGGGCGGTCAGCATGTGAACACCACCGATAGCGCCGTGCGTATCACGCACCAGCCTTCGGGCATCGTGGTGCAGTGTCAGGCCGAACGCTCCCAGCACAAGAACCGTGCTGCCGCCATGAGTATGCTCAAGGCACGCCTTTATGAAGCCGAGCTTCGTCGCCGTGAAGAAGAAGCCAACGCGGTGAACGCCAGCAAGACCGAGATCGGCTGGGGTCACCAGATCCGCTCCTATGTCATGCAGCCATACCAGATGGTAAAAGACCTTCGCACGGGCGAGGAAAGCGGCCAGCCCGACAAGGTGCTGGACGGTGACCTCAATGCCTTCATGGCTGCAGCACTTGCCGCACGCGTATACGGCGAGAGCAAACCGGTTGATGATATTGATTGATGTGGCGCAAGGCCCATATACAACAAAACCTTTTGGGGATAGCGAATGAGCAAAGACAAAGACGACAAGGATAAAAAATCGGGCACGGGTGAGCAGGTCTCCAAGATCCTCTTTGAAGCGCGGACGATTTTTATCGTTGGCGATATCGACCAGGACATCGCGCGGGACACTTGTGCACGCCTGATGGCGCTCGACCATGTGTCGCAGGACCCGATCACCGTGGTGATCTCCTCGCCGGGTGGCCACGTGGAATCTGGCGACATGATCCATGACATGATCAAGTTCATCCGCTCACCGGTCAAAGTCCTTGGTACCGGTTGGGTGGCAAGCGCGGGGGCGCTCATTTATGTCGCCGCAGCCAAGGAAAACCGGTTCGCGACGCCAAACACCCGTTTCCTGCTGCACCAACCGTCAGGTGGCATCAGCGGCACGGCGGCGAACATCGACATTCAGGCGATGCAGATCGTCAAGATGCGTGCACGGCTCAACAAGATTTTTGCCGCAGCGACAGGTCAGAGTCTGGAGCAGATTGAAAAAGACGTCGACCGGGACTTCTGGCTGGCCTGCGAGGATGCAGTCAGCTACGGGATTGTTGGCAAAATCGTTCAGAGCCTTGACGAAGTGAAATAAGCTTAGCGGGTCTAAGTAATGAAAAAGGGCGCTGCAAGCGCCCTTTTTTTGATGCCCGGAAGGGACGGTATTCTATACGGCTGCCGGTTTTTTCGCGACAAAAGACGGCGTTTCGTCGATCGGCTCCACCGCTGCTGCGGCAGGCACCTCTTTCGGGCTCGATGTATGGGCAAAACGGCCTGTCAGTTTTGCTCCGGCTTCGACGGAAAGGCTCTCGTGGTAGACGTCACCTTCAACGACGGCACTTTTCTCGAGCCGTACGGAACGTGCACGGATTTCACCGGTTACCGTACCACGAATAGTCACATTGTCTGCGGTGATAGAGCCTTTGACCGCACCACTTTCACCCATGACCAAGCCGCCACAGGCGAGGTCGCCACGGATCGCGCCATCAAGCTGAAGCTCGCCAACCGTGCGCACATTGCCCTCGATCTCAACATCGGAGCCGATGATGGACGGGGTAGGGTTACCGCTTTGGCGTGGCGCAGGGTTACTCATCATCGTTGGCTTTTTCATGTCTTCCTTGGATTTCGAGAACATCATTCGCTGCTTTCAAATAGGGCATGGGGTCGCGGACGGAACCGTCGAACCAGACTTCATAGTGCAGGTGTGTGCCTGTGACACGGCCTGTCTTACCCATATCGCCAACGCGCTGCCCAAGTGTTACTTCATCGTTTTTCTTTACCCGCAACTTGCGCATATGGCCGTAGCGGGTCCTGAAGCCGTTACCGTGGTCGACTTCAACCATGTTTCCGTATGGGCCATACCAACCAGCGTGAACCACCTTGCCCGGGGCGGTCGCATAGATAGCCGTTCCGGGCCATCCGGCAAGGTCAAGTCCCGGGTGGTTAGCCCATGTTTTTTTGAGGGGGTCTACCCGACGGCCAAAGCGGCTCGAAAGATAATAATTCTCTGCCGGTTTCCCCACTGGAAAACTATTGAGCGCATTTGTGACCATCTCAAGGCGGGACTGCGCGGAAATCAGATCGCCAAAAATCTTACCATCGTCTTCTGAAAAAACAGCCTCGAAAGTCTCATCCGGTACATACGGGCCGCCTTGTGCGCTCTCAACGGCGTCGAGTTTGGCGATAAGGTCGTCGCTGCCCAGCTTGGTAGGCGCGAGAATTGTTTCGATACTGGCGAGTTTCCGCTCAGCGTCGCTTTTGACTGCAACAGCCAATTCGCGCTGGCGAAGCTCCATCTCCTGAAGGCGGGCGAGCAAAAGCTTGCGGCGGTCGATGTTGGAATGGACCGCCGCCTGGGCTGTGCCGGTGCCAAAAAGGCGCTCAATGAACGTCGCTTCACCCGCGCCAGGATCAATGATGGCCGAAGTTTTGGGGGCGCTGTCTTCCGTGGTTGTTCCCACATCAGTTCCAGGTGTTTCCGACGCCGGGATGGAAGGATCAAGCGGCGTCTCTGCCGGTGCCCGGTTCAGGACTTCCTCAAGGAGGGCCTGCCGCATTTCAAGCTGCTGGGCACGACGTTCCACTTCGCGCTCGAGCGCGGAAAAATCGTTGGAAAGGGCTTGATATTGCACACTCATGGTCGAGATGGTGCGGTTCTTGTCGGCTAGTGCCTTGTCCCGCGTCAGGTAGGCGTAGGAGGTGATGCTTCCCCAGACTACAGCGATGGCAAGCGTGGATGCCATGCCCATCTGCGTGTAGCTTCCAATGGTAAGAAATCTTACCCGGCCTTCGCTGCGCAAGAATAACTGACGCTCCGGAAAATACTTCCCCCGGAACGCATGGAATTTATCCAGCCATGTCAACTCGTTAGACAACTGCTGCCCCAACCTCGTGGTCTGCTTACCCTGTATCGCGGGCCCTTCTCTTGAGCCCAGCTTATCTTTATTTACGTAGTATTTTGTTAATTTTGCCCAACATTCCACTCAAAGGTGGCTTTGGTCAAGTGTCTTAGTTGGCTTCAAGCATCTCTGCAAGGGGTTGATAGAAAGAAACCGGCATTCCGGCTTTTGTTCTGGCAGGCTCATTGAAGGGGCCCCGTAGCTGGCCTTTGAAGTAGTGCTGCACCAGCTCATGGAACCAGGTATCAGCGTCAAGGCCGCCTTTGCGCGCCAGATATTTGAACCAACGCGCGCCTGCCGCGACATGCGCCACTTCTTCTTCATAAATGGTTTGCAGCACGTCAGCGGAAGTGTTGTCACCGGCATTCCTGAACTGTTCGACCATCCTTGGGGTGACATCAAGGCCGCGTGCTTCCAGCACCATCGGCACGATGGCGAGCCGGGCAGGCAGGCTGTCCCTGGTGTCCTCGGCGGATTGCCACAGGCCATCATGCGCCGGCAGATCACCATAAAATGAATCGACCGCTTTGAGCCGCGCAGACAGCATGGTGAAATGCCGGGCTTCATCATCGCCGACCTGTACCCAGTCGTCGGTGAAACTGCGTGGCATCATGTCGCCAAAGCGTGCCACCATGTCGAAGGCGAGGTCGATGGCATTCAGCTCGATATGGGCGACCGCATGCAAAAGCGCGCGACGATTGGCGTCGTTGCCAGCCTTGCGGCGTTTCGGCATATCACCGGGCCGCAACAGAACAGGCTGTTCCGGGCGGGCGGGGCGCGCAGGCAGTTTTGTACCAAATTCGTCGGCGAGGGTGCCTGCACGCCAAGCGGCTGCCGCTTCACGCGCAACCTCCGCCTTTGAGCGTGCCCGCGCCGTCGTCAGAACGGCGACCGCGGCCTCGCCAATCGTCTTCCACTGCCCAGTCATGTAATCAGAGCGCCTTTACCGCCGCCAGCACTGCCTCGGCGTGGCCCTTGACCTTCACCTTGTGCCAGACTTCGCGGATCACGCCTTCAGAATCGATAAGGAAGGTCGCACGCTCAATACCCATATAGGTACGGCCGTACATGCTTTTTTCCACCCAAACGCCGTAGTCCTCAATGACCTTACCGTCTTCATCGGACGCCAGTTTGACCTTCAGGTCGTGTTTGGCGATAAATTTGTCGTGCTTTTGCGCCGTATCCTTCGACATGCCGATGACCACCGCGCCTGCGTCAGCGAATTCGCCTGCGAGAGCGGTGAAATCCTTGGCTTCGGTCGTGCAGCCGGGGGTGTCATCCTTCGGGTAGAAATAGAGCACCACTGCCTTGCCGCGATAGTCTGACAGTGTGACTGTCTCGCCGTTATCGCCGGGCAGGGTAAAATCCGGCGCGGTCATTCCTGCTTCAAGTGCCATGATGTCCTCCGTCTATTCCTTATCCGCCAGCAGGTCTGTGGCGGGTGTTTCAATGAGTTCACGGAACAGGCTATAGACACCTGCCTGAAGCTCTTCAAGTCTTGCTTTGAGAGCAGCAAAGTCTTGCGTGCCCGTATTGCGGCACAGCACCCGGCGCACACCCTCGGATATTTCTTCGTCCCTTATACGAGAGGACCCGTGGCACAGACGCAATACAGATTGCACAACCTGTTCGAATTCATGCGCCTCATGGAGTAGCGCGGTCTGCCCGTCGTCAAGCGCGCCAATGTCCCGTAGCCGGTTAAGGCTGGCTTCAAGCTCGGGGCTGAAGATATCGGGCCGTTCATGCCCCTCCCTGAGCATGAGATACTGGCAGATAAACTCCATATCGATAAGGCCACCACGCACGTTCTTGATTGCCCAGCGGTTTTCGGTGCCGAACTCCTTGTCCAGTTTGAGGCGCATGTCGTGAACATGAAGCAGCAGTTGCTCTTTTTCACGCGGCGCGGTCAGGACAGAAGTGATGGTGTCAGCAAGGGCCTTGTGCATGGCATCCGGCGCGATCAGGATGCGCGCGCGCGTCAGGGCCATATGCTCCCACGTCCAGGCAGCCGAGGTGTAATATTCCGCAAATGTCTTGAGGGTGACCACAAGAGGGCCTTGCTGCCCCGACGGGCGCAGCCTTGTATCAACCTCAAATAGCCGCCCTTCCGGCGTAAGTGCCGTGATAGCGGTGATGATATGCTGCCCGAGGCGCGAAAAATACTGGCTGGGCGAGAGCGGCTTTTCACCGTCCGATACCGCATCCATATCAGGCACGTGATAGAGGAAGACGATATCAAGGTCCGAGGTGCTCGTCAGCTCGCGCCCGCCATATTTACCCATGGCGATAACGGCAATACCGCCCCCGTCAAAGTGGCCATGTTTGAGGGCAAATTCTTCTTCAGCCGCGTTTGCGAGGGCTTTGAGCGACACGTCGGCAAGGCGGGTCATCGCCTGGCCACTTTCATTCACGCTGGTCAGCGCCTCAAGAAGCTGCACGCCGAGCCGGAACCGTCCCTCTGCCACAAAGCGTCGAACGGTATCGAGGATGTCCTGATAATCCGCGGCACTGCGCAACAGGTCCGAAAGATAGTCCATGAGTGCTTGCTCACTCTCCATGGGGGCGAAGAAGTCGGGCTCCAGCACTGCGTCCCAAAGGGCAGGCTTCTTGGCCAGTGTTTCGGCCAGCGCGGGCGCAAGCCCCATAACACGCGCCAGCAGGCCAAAAAGCGACGGTGTTGCCTGCAGCAGCGAAAACAGTTGAACACCAGCCGGAAGTTGGGAAATGAACTTGTCGAACCGGGTGAGGGCCGCGGCAGGGCCATGGGTTTCGGAAAAAGCCTTCAGAAGCCCGGGCAAAATCTGCTCCAGCAGGGCCTTCGCGCGTTCTGTCCTCAGCGCACGGTAGCGGCCCCGGCGCCAGCCTTCAACGATAGCGCAGACGGTCTCCACCTCATCAAAACCAAGTTCCGCCAGTTTCTGCGGCAGGTCCGCCTCGCTATAGCCGGCTGGCGTGGGCGACGCCTTTTCATCTGGCAGAAGCGCGTCATAGTGTCGGCTCACGACATCGGTTTGAGCCAACAGTGCCTCCTTGAGTGTTGCCGGATCACGCATGCCCATGAAGGTGGCAATTCTAGCGATTGCGGCTTCGTTTTCGGGGATGGAGTGGGTCTGTGCGTCGTCCACCATCTGGATGCGGTGTTCAAGCGTGCGCAGGAAACGGTAACTGCTCAGGAGGTCCTTGTGCGCGCGGCTACTGATGAGACCCTCCATCAGCAGCGCATCGAGCGCGTCAAGCGTCCCTCGCAGGCGCAGGCTCGGGTGCCGCCCGGCATAAAGAAGCTGATTTACCTGCGCAAAAAACTCGATCTCGCGGATGCCGCCTTGCCCGAGCTTGACATCATACCCCTCAAAGACCGTGTTCATCTGACCATAGTGACGGTTGATCTGGTTCTTGATGGCCGCAATGTCCTTGAGCGCGACAAAATCCATATTCTTGCGCCAGACCCAGCGGGACATGATCTCAAGATAATCTTCGCCGGCCTTGCGGTCACCCGCGATCACCCGGGCCTTGATCATGGCTGAGCGTTCCCAGTTTACCGCCATGGAGTGATAATAACTGATGGCCGCGTCGGTCGAGATGGCAACCGGTGTGGCACCGGGGTCGGGCCTGAGGCGCAGGTCGGTGCGGAACACATAGCCGTGCATGGTGCGCTTTTCCATGATCTGCACCAGTTCCTGCGTGAGCCTTATCAGGCACTGGTTGGGCATCTTGTTGCCCGTATAGGTGACCCGGGCGGGATCATAGAGTGCGATCAGGTCGATGTCGGAAGAATAGTTCAGTTCGTGCGCGCCAAGTTTGCCCATGCCGAGAATGAAATAACCGCTTTTCCGGCCAAGCTTCAGCGTGACCGCCTCCGGTTCGCCGTCAGGCCAGGCAAGTTCACCGGCACTCATGCGGGTGTGCAGTAGATGCGCAAGCGCAAGCTCGGTGGCGAGGTCAGCGAAATGGCTGAGTGCGCCTGTGACTTCTTCAAGTGTCCATGTTCCTGATACGTCTGCTGCAGCGGCGAGAAGGGACACAAATGCCTTCTGTTCGCGCAGGAAGGCCATCAGGGAATCGCTTGTCTCCCGCTCCGGGCGCGGGGCGTTCATGGCCGCGATAACCTGGGCAAAAAGCCCTTCAGGCGGTTCGCATATTGCGGCAAGCGCGTCGTACGGCCGACGCTTCGCTATGGAAGCCAAAAAAGGACTATTGCCGAAAAGCGCATCCGAAAGGGCCCGACTCCGGGCAGGGAGTTCATCGCTTTTTTTTGAATTCTCGTGAGATATACTCAGGATTGCCCAAATTTCGTCGGCTTTTTCAGTATCATAGGCTGGCGGATATTGAAGTTTTTCATCCATGAGAAAAGCGGCGATCCCTAAATTTACGTTGCGAGATACCGGGAGTGTTCATACCTTGCCGTATCAAATCAAGTGTCTTTAAGTTGTGCAGGCAAGGCCATTGAAGCGTACTGTCGGAATAGTCATGAGGTCGGGCATCTGGATCGCGACCGCTGCGGTTCTGCTTGCATCCTTTCTCTTTGTGCGGCTGCTTGTTGCACCGATTGACCTTGGTTTTGCCCGTGAGCTTGTCACATCGCAGGCGAACACCTTGCTGCCGGGCTGGGAGGTCAGCTTCAGGGAGGCCGAGGTTGGTTGGGACTGGCGCCGGGTACGGCCGTGGGTGTCCTTGCAGGATATCCGCTTCACTGACCGCCGCAACCGCCTGACAGCCTATGTGCCGGAAGCCAGCGTAAGCCTGACTGTAACTGAGCTTTTTACCAAAGTCGCGATTTCCGATGTCGAGGTTGAGCGTGCGCAGGTTCATATCATTGACCTCGGCGGGTTTAGTGACGCGTCCGACAGCGGCGGCATGGAACGGCTCTTCAATACCAGCGGAACACCGACGCCTGAGGTGTTGCGCCCTGTGGCGGAGGCATTCAGCCGCTTTGGTGCGCGCCTGCTTCGAACAGCTCCGGCGATGAGGGGCGTGTCTTTCTCCAGCGTCTCTGTCATCGTTGAACGTGGAGAAGGGTTAGCGCAGGCGCATCTCTCGCTACCGCGGCTCCAGCTTTCCCGGGATGACGAGATTATCAGGCTCAATGCGCTCTTGGATGCCCGCCTGGCCGATACACCAACCCAGGTTCGCCTTCAGGGCAAGGCTGAGCCCTTTATTGGCAATCTCGAACTGTCGCTTGGCTTTACGGAGCTCAGACCAACTGTCATTGCACAGCTTGCGTCCTTGCCGGAGGCGGTTAGCTATTTCAACGTGCCGCTCGCTCTTGACCTCTCTCTTGACTTGTCTGCTGAAGTAGGGCTCGAGCGAGCAAGCTTTTCCGCCACGCTTGATGAGGGCACCATCAGCGACCCGGTGAGTTTTCCTTTCGACAGCCCGGTAAAATACGGTCTTATCACCGGCCGCTATGAAGCCGGTGAAGACACCTTGGTGCTTGAACAGATCGAAATCGCGACGGAGAACCCGGTGGTGCGTGGCGAGGGCCTGGTATACTGGATGAAAGACCAGGGGGAACCTGCGGTGCAGTTGGGTTTTCGGATCGATGAAGCCGAGATCGCCGATGTGTTGAAATACTGGCCGATCAAGGTAAACCCGGACGGTAGCCCCCGCGGAGCCCGAGCCTGGATTGATGATCATATCGAAAGAGGCAAAATCCGGAATGCGCGTTTTGAAGTGGACTGGACTCCGACAAACGGCGGCGGATTCGAGGATGGTAGCGCTTACCGTCTGACCTTCAGCTATGACGAATTGGATACCTATTATCTGCTTTCGATGCCGCCCATTGTCGGCGCGGCGGGCAGTGGTCAGCTTACACACGATGTGTTTGAACTGAGCATCGACCGAGGCCATATCGGCACAATGCCTGTGGGCGGATCGAACGCGCGCATGACGAACATCGATGTGCGGGACGGCGCAATTGGCCATTTTGACATTCGCCTGAGTGCCGACGTGCCCGAGGTGATGGCGCTGATTTCGCACGATCCGCTCAGGGTGCCGCAAAAACTTGGTTTTGATGTGGCGCGTGTGGGCGGTCAGGCCCGTATCCGCACCCAGTTGACCGTGCCACTGGTGAAAGACGTTGCCGCTGACGATGTGCACTATGACGTGACGGCTACCATCCTTGATACCAGTGTGCAGGACCTGCTAGGTGGGGAAGGGCTTCGGGACGGCGATATCACGCTGCGCGTGGACCCCGACAGCGTCTCTGCCGAAGGCACGGGGCGCCTCAACGGCGTGCCGCTCAGTCTCTACTGGCGAGAAGACCTTGCCGCAGGCCGCGCCGATCCGGCCGCAGATACCACAGAGATCGTGCTGTCGGGCTCGCTCGATGAAAACGACATGGCTGCCTTGGGCGTGGATGTGTCGGATTATCTTGCGGGCAAAACCCTGGCGGAGGCCACATTCATCGGTCGCAACTTTGCGTTCAAGCGCGGTTATTTCTCCGCCGATGCCTCGATGGCGTCGCTGAAGGAACAGCGGCTGGCGTGGCAAAAGCCTGTCGCTGTCCCGGCGACAGTCACGGGTACTATTTTCTTTGACGATGGTCAGACACGCATCAGCCCGCTTGTTGTCTCCGGTGAAGAGATCGACGTGCGCGCGGACCTGACGTTCGCGGGTGAGGCGCTCCACGGTACCTTTGACGTTGCAAGCCTTGGCCGGAACAAATTCCGTGCCGTTGCTGACCAGGACGCAGGCGGCGACCTCAAGGTTGTGATCGATGGCGAACGTTTTGATCTCGGTCCCATTCTAGCGGCCGAACAGCAGGGTGAACCCGTGGGCATGGCGGAGGGGCTGAACCGGCTTGACCTTGACGTGAGTGTTGCAACGCTACTGGCCATGAACGGGGAGGAGGTGGATAACCTTCGCCTGAAAGGCAATTTCATCGGCGGCGCGCCTGAACACATGGCTGCCTCTGGCCTTGTGCATGGCACCTCCAAAACCATCGCGCTTGATATTGTGCCGGGTGACGAGGGCTCGACCCTTCGCAATCTGACCCTCACGACACCTGATAGTGGGCACCTGCTGCGTGCTTTTGGCCTTTTCTCGCACTTGCGCGACGGCGAGATGACGCTGGAAGGTAAGACAGCAGGCTGGGGCAAGGACCTGCACATTGACGGACGCATGCGCGTCAAGGGTGCGGTGATGGTCTCCAAGAACAAGCTTGGCCCCGCTGTGACGGAAGGCTTGATTGAAGGCCTCAATGATTACCTGAAGGATGAAACGGTGCAGCTCGATACCATCGATATGCCGTTCGACTATTCAGAAGGTCTTCTCGATATAAGTGCCATGAAGGCGAACGGCCCGACACTTGGTATGACGATGGAGGGCCAGATTTCAGCCCGCGCCGAGAAGATCAATGTCAACGGTGTTTTTGTGCCGGCCTATGGCCTGAACGCGCTCCTCGGTAAAATTCCGCTGCTTGGCAGCCTGCTCACGGGCGGGGAAGGCAAGGGTGTCTTTGGCGTGACCTACCGCGTGAAGGGACCAACAGCGAACCCGGAGTTTTCGGTCAATCCGCTTTCCGGTATCGCACCAGGCTTCCTGCGCCTGCTGTTCGAAGGCCGCAAGGGTAACCTTGACGATGTTGTCATCCCCGAAGAAGAGCCTGCGCCGGAAGAACCGGGGCAGGAGCCGGGTGCAGGTGAGGCTGCGGATAAGCCACAAGAAAAGAACCCCGAGCCACAAGGGCCCGGGGTTCCCAAAGCTTGATCGGTTGATGCCTGCCGTCTAGCCAGCCTTCACCAGCGCGTGGCGCTTTTTACCGGCAGAAAGTTTGATCTGGCCGTCCTGCAGCATGGCTGCGGTGACGGTCATCTCCTCACCGTCGACTTTCTCGTCATTCAGCTTGGCACCACCCTGTTTGATCAGGCGGCGCACTTCACCTTTTGATGCACCAAGCCCCGCATCCACAAACAGATCGACGATGTTGATGCCGGCTTCAAGCGTGGCGGATGCAATGGTCACCGTCGGCAGGTCAGCGCCAGCGCCGCCTTTCTCGAAGGTCTCCTTGGCAGTGGCTTCTGCAGCTTTGGCAGCATCCGCGCCGCGCACAAGGGCTGTGACAGCGTTGGCGAGGATGATCTTTGCTTCATTGATCTCGGCACCCTCAAGCTTCTCGAGGCGGCGGACTTCATCCATCGGCAGTTCGGTAAAGAGGCGCAGGAACTTGCCAACATCGGCATCCTGTGTATTGCGCCAGAACTGCCAGAAGTCATAGGCAGGCAGGTGATCTTCATTGAGCCAGATCGCGCCCGAGGCGGTCTTGCCCATCTTCTTGCCGTCAGCAGTGGTGATCAGCGGTGTTGTAACACCAAACAGCTGCTGGCTGTTAATGCGCCGCGCGAGTTCAATCCCGTTGACGATATTGCCCCACTGGTCCGAGCCGCCAAGCTGCAGCACGCAGCCATAGCGTTTACCTAGCTCCATAAAGTCATAGGCCTGCAGGATCATGTAGTTGAACTCAAGGAACGTCAGCGGCTGCTCACGGTCAAGGCGCAGCTTCACGCTATCAAATGTCAGCATACGGTTGATGGTGAAATGCGTGCCAATTTCGCGCAGGAAGGGAATATACTGCAGGCCGTCCAGCCATTCGCCGTTATTGACCATCATGGCGTCAGACGCGCCGTCGCCGAAGGTGAGCATATGGTCAAACGGCTTGCGGATGCCCGCCATATTGTCGGCGATGATCTCGTCGGTCATCAACTGGCGGCTTTCGTCGCGGCCCGAAGGGTCACCAATCTTGCTGGTGCCGCCGCCCATCAGCGCGATCGGCTTGTGGCCGGTTTTCTGCAGCCAGCGCAGCATCATGATCTGCACAAGGCTACCCACGTGGAGGGAGCGCGCCGTGCAGTCAAAGCCGATATAGGCGGAAATCGGGCCTTCATACATCTTGGCGTCGAGAGCTTCGAGGTCTGTCGCCTGATGGATGAACTCACGCTCGGTGAGGATTTGAAGGAATTCCGATTTAAGCCCTGTCATTTGATTTTGGTCCAGTTGAAGTCGGCCGCGATTTATTGCGTCCGGGTTACAGAAATTCATTTAAGAGCGGGCTGATGTAGCATAGGGTGGCCTCAAGGCAAAGCCTATACAGTCTGGTACAATAACGAAACGGGTAATAAATGGCAGTTTTGGGTGATCCGGGTGACGTGAAATGCGCCATCGGGCTGATGAGCGGCACCTCGATGGACGGTGTCGATGCAGCGCTCATTTACACCGACGGTGTTCGGGTTGAGCGGCTTGGTCCTTCCCTCACGCTGCCCTACACACCCGAGATGCGAGAACAGATACGTGAAGGCTTGCGGCTCGCGACCTCCTGCACCAACAACACACCTGTGCCTGAAGCCATCAAGCAGCTTGAACAGGACCTGACGGACTGGCACGGCGATGCGGTTGAGGAACTGTTGACTGTGACCGGCCACAAGGCTGCGGACGTTGACGTGATCGGCTTCCACGGCCAGACGCTCACACACCGGCCCGACCGCCACTGGACATGGCAGATCGGCGATGGTGGCCGGCTCGCGGGCCGGACCGGTATCAAAGTCGTGAACGATTTCCGCACGGCCGACGTGGCGGCGGGCGGTGAGGGCGCACCGCTTGTGCCGCTCTACCACGCCGCATTGCTCGCCCGTTCGCGCCGCCACGAGGTTGTTGCTGTGCTCAATATCGGCGGTGTCGCCAATGTGACTTGGGTGTCGTTCAAAAACAACCCGGCGGAGCCCGAAATCATTGCCTTCGATACCGGCCCCGGCAACGCCATGATTGATGACTGGGCCGAAATCCATACCGGCAGCCCGGTTGATACCGACGGGGTGCTGGCAGCCCGCGGCCTCAATCATGAGGAGGTGGTGATGGGGCTGATGGCGTCGCCTTATTTTGACGAACGTCCGCCCAAGACGCTCGACCGGGATGACTTCAACATCCAGGCCGTGCGCGGCTTGTCGGCCGAGGACGGCGCGGCGACCCTGACGAACTTTGTGGTCGAATCGATTGTCTCGGCACAAAGCCATTTCCCGAGCCCGCCTGAGGCCTGGTACGTCACCGGCGGCGGTCGCCATAACCCGACCCTGATGCGCCGGCTGCGGCGCCGTATGCCGGTGCTTGTTGACCCCATTGAGGTGCTGGGCCTGCGGGGCGACGCAATTGAAGCAGAAGCTTTTGCCTTCCTGGCGGTGCGCTCCCTGCGCGGCCTGCCGCTCAGCCTGCCGGAGACGACAGGCTGTAAGGAGCCGACAGCGGGCGGTACACTCCACAAGCCGCGCAAGCGCAAGGCGGGCTGGCGGGTATAGCCAGAAAAGAAAAGGGCGCCGAAAGCGCCCTTTAAGCTTTGATGCACAGCGATCTTATTCGCCTGCGCTAAGCCGCATATTCATGTAGCCGTTCACCGACGCCATAAGCTGATTGAGCTCATTCTCAAAGAAGTGGTTCGCCCCTTTGATATTGTCGTGGTGGATGGTGATGGCTTTTTGTGTCTTCAGCTTCTCAACCAGTTTCTGTACCGAAATCGGTGTCACCAGGTCGTCCTGGTCAGCCTGGATGATGAGGCCGGAGGATGGGCAGGGTGCAAGGAAGGAGAAGTCATAAAGGTTCGCTGGCGGCGCAACCGAGATGAAACCCTTGATCTCCGGTCGGCGCATGAGAAGCTGCATGCCAATCCAGGCCCCGAAGGAGAAACCGGCAATCCAGGTGCCGGTCGAGTTCGGGTTCATGGATTGCAGCCAGTCAAGCGCGCTCGCAGCGTCCGAAAGCTCGCCAGTACCAGCATCAAACTCGCCCTGGCTGCGACCTACACCGCGGAAGTTGAAACGAAGCGTCGCAAAACCGCGGTGCGCAAATGCGTGATACAGATAGTAGCTGATCTTCTCATCCATCTTGCCGCCATATTGCGGGTTGGAGTGCAGGACGAGGGCGACAGGCGCGGTATCGGTCTTGCCGGGCTGATAACGGCCTTCAAGCCGGCCGGCCGGTCCACTGAAAATAATTTCGGGCATCTGTGATCTTTAAGCGCTTTGGGTTAATGGTGCGTGATGTAGGAAATTTCCCACGATGACATCTTGAAACCCGTATATAGAATTTTGGCACCGAATCGCAAGCAAACTCGTGCGGCCAAGTGAATTTAGAATTGAATGCGGTCAGGATGAAGCTTATGTCAGGTGCTATGAAAAGCATGATTTATCTCGACTATAACGCAACGGCCCCGATCCGCGAGAACGTTATTGCGGCTGCCGCGAACGCCATGGCGGCCGTTGGCAATCCGTCGTCCGTGCACGGCATGGGGCGGGCCGCTCGTGCGCGGGTTGAAGAGGCACGGACGCAGGTCGCGGCCCTTGCCGGTGCCCGCGCCCGCGACGTCGTATTTTGTGCCAGCGGAACCGAAGCCAGCAATATGGTGATTCGCGGTGCGGGCGCCAAAAGCCTGATCCTGTCGCCCATTGAGCATGACTGCGTGCGTGCGGCAGCCAAAGAGAGCGGCTTGCCAGTCTCTGAGCTAAAGGTGAATGCGCAGGGCCTGGTTGATCTCGAGGGTCTCAAGGCAAAGCTCGAAGCCGCGCCCAAGCCTGCGCTGGTGTCGGTCATGCTTGCCAATAACGAGATGGGCGTGATCCAGCCGGTGGCGGAGATCGCTGCGCTCGCGCACGAATATGGTGCGCTTGTGCATACGGATGCTGTGCAGGCAGCGGGCAAGTTGATGCTGGACCGCAAGGCGCTCGGCGTGGACTATCTGACCCTCTCCGCCCACAAGATTGGCGGACCGCAGGGGGTAGGCGCAGTTGTACTTGCACCGACAGCACCGCTGAAGGCCCTGATCCCCGGTGGCGGGCAGGAACTTTCCCGCCGCTCCGGCACGGAGAATGTGGCCGGTATCGTGGGCTTTGGCATCGCGGCGCTTGAATGTATGGCCGACATCGGCCGCATGGGGGAGATTGCAGCGCTCAGGGACCATATCGAACGCGAAATCAAGGCATACGGGAATGATGTGGTGATTGTGGGTGAGGGCGCAACGCGCCTGCCAAACACCACCTGCGTCGCCATGCCAGGCGTGAAGGGAGAAACCCAGGTCATGCACTTTGACCTGAACGGCATCTGCGTATCTTCCGGCTCTGCCTGCTCAAGCGGCAAGGTCAAAGTCAGCCACGTGCTGACCGCGATGGGCTATGCGCCTGAGGTGGCTGAGGCGTCCATTCGTATATCGCTCGGCTACCGCACTACGGGCGAGGACGTAGAAGCCTTTCTGAAGGCGTGGAAATCGCTCTATGACCGCATCCGGGCGCGGAGGTAGGCGTGAGCGTGAAAACCCCGGTATATCTCGACTATCAGGCCACCACGCCGCTCGACCCGCGGGTGCTGGATGCCATGATGCCCTATCTGACCGAGGTTTTTGGTAATCCACATTCCAGTACCCATGCCTTTGGCTGGCAGGCGGAGGCAGCCCTCGATATCGCGCGGGAGCAGGTCGCGGGTGTTATCGGCGCCAAGGCTGAGGAGATTTATTTCACCTCTGGCGCAACAGAATCCAACAATCTTGCGCTCAAGGGCATCATGGAGGCCTGGGGTAAAAAGCGGCCCCATCTGGTGACCGTGGCGACAGAACACAAATGTGTGCTCGAGGCGGCGACGGCCTGTGAACGTGCGGGGTACAAGGTGACCGTACTTCCGGTTGAGGCAGACGGCCTTGTTGATCTTGAGCGGCTTTCCGAGGCTGTTACCGAGGAAACCGCGCTTGTGTCAGTCATGGCGGTCAATAACGAGATTGGTGTTATCCAACCGCTTGCCGAGATCGGCAGCATTGCACATGCGCAAGGTGCGCTCATGCACACAGATGCTGCGCAGGCATTTGGCAAGATCCCGCTGGATGTGAATGCAATGCACATCGATCTGATGAGCATATCGGGGCACAAGATTTATGGTCCCAAAGGCATCGGCGCGCTTTACAAGCGCGACAGCCGCAGGACGGCACTCACCCCGCAGATGAGCGGTGGGGGGCAGGAGGGCGGTGTGCGCTCGGGCACACAGGCGCCTGCGCTTGTGGCCGGGCTCGGCAAAGCGGCGGAAATCGCGGCACAGGAAATGGCGCAGGAACAGACACGGCTGGCGCATATGATGGAGCGCTTCAGGAAGAAGCTGTTTGACGCTGTGCCTGGCCTCTTGGTCAATGGCAGCCTGTCTGAACGCTGGGCGGGCAATCTGAACATTACAGTGCAGGGCGTTGATGGAGACTTGCTGCTGGCCAGCATTCGTACGCTCGCACTTTCAAGCGGTGCGGCTTGCGCGTCCGCGGTCAGCGGCCCATCCTATGTGCTGGCGGCTATCGGTCGCACGCGGGAAGAGGCTCAATCAGCACTCCGGATAGGGATCGGTCGGTTCACCACCGATGAAGAGCTGGATTATGCCACGGACACGCTGATAAACGCTATCGCAAAGCTGAAAGGACTTGCTGCATGAGCAAGGTAACGGTCACCTTCATTCATCCTGACGGGCGCGAGCAGGCAGTTGAGACGGAGGCTGGTGCCACTGTACTTCAGTTAGCCCACGAGCTCGGGCTTGAGATGGAAGGCGCTTGTGAGGGCAATATGGCTTGCTCAACCTGCCATGTGATCGTGGACGAGGCGGACTTCGACAAATTACCTGAAGCCAGCGAGGAGGAGGAAGAGATGCTCGACCTCGCTCTCGGCTTGACGGCAACATCCCGGCTTGGCTGCCAGGTTCTCATCACCGATGCGCAGGATGGGCTCCGGCTTCACCTGCCGCAAGCCACCCGCAACATGATGGGCTTCTAGGACGGCTGATAGATTTTCTTGAACTGGGCCGTTATCAGCTTTGCGATGTCGTTGAGCGGAATGGCGTTGAGTGTTGCCCTGAAATCCGGCTTGCTTGCGTCTTCGGCGTCGTGAATAGCCTTGTGCATATGCCGGGGCTCGCGCCAGACAATTGCGATATCCGAGTTGCGCACCCGCAAGAGCGTCAGCGTGGGGTGATAGTCAAAAATATAGGCCAGCAACTGCTCGTTCGCGTGGCTGCCACCTTCAATGATCCAAAGCGTTTTCGGTGATGACAATGTCAGGGAGGCGTTGAATGCGCGCAACAGCACATTCATGTCATGCTGATGGCGGAAACTGAACAGCCCGACAGCCGCGCCCACAGGGCGGGTCGTCATATACTGGTCAGCGGTTACTTCCATATAAGTGATGCCAGCCGTACGGAGCGGCTCCAGATCAAAATCAAATCGTTCGCCCACAGCCAGTGAGCGCACAGGCTTTGCATGGACAGTCGTTGAATTCCCTTGCGGCCACAACTCGACAAAGGTGGACGGCTTGAAGAAGGAGGCCACTGATTTGGTGATATTCTCAAGGCTGCGGGGCATCGCCGCCCATTCATTCCTTTGCCGAAGGATGCCAAGCTCCTCCAGGGGGGAATCGAAGTTGGTCCAGAAGGAGTTGGCTTCCCATTTTCGGAGGCCGTCCGACCATTCGATCCGCGGCGGGCTGACAATGCGCTGGCTGATACCCGCGGTTTCGGCAATCAGACAATAGTCGAAATTGATTTTCTCGCCGCGTCCAAAGATGGTGACATGCCCCCGGTACTCGGGAATGAGCACAAGCGTGTGAAGCGCCGAGCCTTCGACACCGGCAATTTCCTCCGCATCGGCCAGCATGTCCACTTGCTCGCGGATGCTGTGTTCCTGCGGGTGGTAGATGGTCCAGCCGTTGGCTTCAAGGATGCGTTCGAACTCTCGCTCGTTATAGACAATGCCCTTGTCAAGTTTGCTGCGTGACAGCCAGACCTTCTTGCCCGGCACGGTGTCACATCCGTCGCGCAGCTTGAGGGCCTTGATTTGTTCCGGGCTGTAACGGGTGTGGATGATGTAGCCGTCATGGGGAACGACGAGGTTTTCCACGCTGGTCTGTTCCGTCACGATATACATAGGGTTCTGGACACCATAGAGGTCAAACAGTTCCCGTTGCATCGCGTTGAATTCGTTCTGGTTATGCACGCCAAGCCATACAAGCGGCAGATGGGGGTTCTGTCTGATGAACCACAGCCGCGACAGGCTCTCGAGCAGGAAATGGCCATAATGTGGGAAAAGATAGCCGGCGAAAATATGGGTGCCCGCGAGGTGGTGTTTGGTCTCAGCAATATCTCGCGGCAGATTCATGCGCGACGTGAGGATCTCATGGCCTGTGCTGGTGTCCCATTTGCCGCCAACAAGAAAGGCATCCTGCCTGTATTGCCTGATGAGGAAGGCGTGCTCTATGGGCTTGTGCTCGGCATCAAACACACCGCCAGTAGCTCCGCCGGCGTAAAACGGGCGATTTTCACTGCCGTGAAGCGGCAACATGATCGCATTCTTGTAGCTTGGTGTTTCGTCTTGCTGCGCCACGGGAGACTCTCGCGTTTCGTGATCTGTTCGTATGTGTGAATAGGTAACAAAAGCGCGCTTGGCAAGCCACCTGCGTAAGGAATTTCAAATATGCGTAATATTGTAATTTCAGGCTTTAACGCGCATATTTGCCGGGTAGGGAGTAAATACAAAATAAAAAACGCGAGGATATACCATGACAAGGAATATGATTTTTGGCGGCGTACTGGTCGGTGCGGTTGCGATTATGGCAATTGCAAGCCTCATCCGGCCGGAGCCTGAGCGGTCGGAAGATGGCTGGGGCATCAAGGTGACTGTGTCGGGGGATGACATTGTCATTGAAGAAAACATGGTGCGGACGGCAGACAAGGAAGTGGACTGCCGTAAAAATGGTGGCACTGTCACCATTACCCGGTCAAACGGTCAGGAAGTGACCATTATCTGCGATTGAAGTGCGCAAGACCTCCTGAGCGTTATTCGAAACGCTCAGGCAGGTGATCATCATCCACAAGGTCGGTAAAGCGTGTGCACTCTTTCTCGAAGGCGAGAAAGACGGTGCCCACAGGGCCGTGACGCTGCTTGCCGATGATTACCTCGGCCCTGCCATTCAGGGCCTCCATCTGGGCCTGCCATTCTGCATGTTTTGCCTGCTCGTTTTCGCCGGGCTGTTCTTTTTCCTTATAGTATTCCTCCCGGAAGACGAACATCACCATGTCGGCGTCCTGCTCGATCGAGCCGGATTCACGCAAGTCAGAGAGCATCGGGCGTTTGTTTTCACGCTGCTCCACCGTACGGCTAAGCTGGGAAAGCGCGATAACAGGAACATGAAGTTCTTTAGCTAGACCTTTGAGGCCACGAGTGATTTCGGAAATCTCCTGCACGCGGCTTTCGCTTGCTGTACCCTTGCCAGAGCCACGAAGAAGCTGCAGGTAATCGACCACAACCAGGCCAAGATTGTGCTGGCGCTTGAGACGCCGCGCACGGTTCCTGAGTGCGGCAATGGTTAGTGCTGGCGTGTCGTCGATGAAAAGCGGCGTGTCTTCAAGCTCAATGGCTGCGCGGGCAATTGCTTCGAACTGATCCTGCTTGAGGTGCCCCTGACGCATCTTGTGCGACTGGATTGGTTCCGGGCCACTATAGTTGCGGTTTGCCACGTCAGAGAGAATACGCGACGCCAGCTGGTCTGCAGACATCTCGAGGCTGAAGAAACAGACAACAGCGCCTTTTGAACGCTCATGGGGGACGCCCTCACGTTTGTCCGATGCGTAGCGCTTGGCCGCATTGAAAGCGATATTGGTTGCGAGCGCGGTTTTACCCATAGCTGGACGGCCCGCGAGGATCACAAGGTCGGAGTTGTGCAGGCCGCCGATTTTCTCGTTCAGGCGATGCAGTCCGGTGTCGATACCGGAAAGGCTGTCCGGGTCGCGATAGGCGTTCTCGATATTCTCGACCGCAGTCCGGAGCGCGCGGGCGAAGGGCTGGGCACCACTTTCGGCCTGGCCAAGCTCGGCAAGGTCAAAAAGCTGCTTTTCAGCGTCGGAGATCTGTTCGCTTGCTTCGGCGTCGACCGGTGCGTCATAGGCATCGTTGACCATGCTTTCGCCGATCTGGATGAGCGCACGGCGCAGCGCAAGATCATAGATCGTGCGGCCATAGTCTTCTGCGTTGATGATGGTGGCGGCCGATGCCGCAAGACGCACCAGATAGCGCGCGCCGCCCACATCCTTAAGCGCCTCGTCATTTTCAAAGTAGGGCTTCAGCTTGACCGGGTCTGCGATCTGGTTCTTGTCCATCAGCTTGAGGACGGCGGAATAGATACGGCCATGCACAGGTTCGTAGAAGTGCTCGGGCAGCAGGAAACCCTGTACCTTTTGCGCCGCTTCATTGTTGACAAGAATCGAGCCAAGGAGCGCCTGTTCCGCCTCCAGGTTATGGGGCGGCTGGCGATAGGTCAGCTGGTCCTGTTCGTCGTTGGCAGCGTCTGACTTGAGCGCTTCCATGGCTTTCTCCGTGCGTGGGCGTCTTCAACCTGAGCCCGGGTTTCTTGTGCACTCAGGGGTGCGTTCCCGGATGAGGCGGCACCATGCCACAGGGCAGGGACCATGAAAACTGCTATTCAGGCTTATCCACCGGGAAGTTTTCCACAGGGGTATAACTCTGGGGATAACTCGAAAAGGACAAAAAGAAAAGGCGGCCACGGGGCCGCCTTTCCGGGAAATTTATAAGCAAGAGGCTTATGCGTTTGCTTCGTCAGCAACTTCTTCAACGGCTTCTTCCGGAGCTTCGTCTTCGAAGAGTTCTTCAACGTCTTCTTCAACGAAGTCTTCGTCGTCAGCGATACCGCCGGTTACAGCGGAGCCGGTCGCGAACTGGGTCTCAGCTTCAGCGTCACTACGTGCAATGTTGACGATAACCGTCTTCGAAACTTCCGGGTGCAGACGGATAACAACGTCGTGCAGGCCGAGGGTTTTGATAGCGCGGTCGAGAACAACCTGAACGCGGTTGATCGCAACACCAGCCTCGGTAACGGCTTCCGCAATGTCACGGCTCGAAACCGAACCGTAGAGCTGGCCGCTTTCGCCTGCAGCGCGAACCATGACGACCTTGAGGCCTTCCATTTTCGCAGCAACAGCTTCAGCGTCCTTGCGGCGCTCGAGGTTTTCTGCTTCCAGACGAGCCTTGTCGGCTTCGTACGCAGCTTTGTTCGACGCGGTCGCGCGAAGAGCTTTGTTCTGCGGCAGCAGGAAGTTACGGGCAAAACCGTCACGGACAGTTACGATATCGCCCATCTGGCCGAGTTTCTCGACACGTTCCAGCAGGATGACTTCCATTTTATGTCTCCTTGGGGTGAGCGATTAGCTGACGATGAACGGCAGCAGAGCGATGTTACGGGCGCGTTTGATCGCTTTGGCGAGCTCGCGCTGTTTCTTTGCGGAAACAGCCGTGATACGGCTCGGTACGATTTTGCCGCGCTCAGAAACATATTTCTGAAGCAGTTTTACGTCTTTGTAATCAATTACTTGTGCATTTTCGCCGGAAAACGGACAGGTTTTGCGACGACGGAAAAACGGACGACGAGCAGCCATTAGCGGGGTTTCCTTTCGCCACGAGGCTCGCGCGGACCGCGGCGCTCTTTGTCAGCTTTGGCGCGAAGGACGATGCTATCGCCTTCTTCGAGTTCTTCTACGCGGATGGTCATGAAGCGGATAACGTCTTCATGAAGGCGTGCTTGACGCTCCATCTCGGCGACCGCAGCGTGCGGCGCATCAATGTTCAGAAGAACATAGTGGCCTTTGCGGTTTTTCTTGATCTTGTACGCGAGGTTCTTGAGACCCCAGTATTCGGTCTTAGCGACCTTGCCGTCGTTCTCCTCGATGATCTTGGAGAGGTCGGCCGTGATGCCTTCCACCTGCGAGGCGTTTACGTCTTGCCGCGCGATGAAAACATGCTCGTAAGTAGCCATGTTTTGCTCCTGTATGCTGATCGTTCACCGGCCGCAATGGCGGGTGCCTCCAGCTTTCCTTAACAAATATCCTGTGCCATACGTGGGCCATGCCCGGGGACAGGACGCGCCTCTATAGCGCCGCATCTTGCCAAATGCAAGGGAAAGCCTGCGATTTGTGAATAAATTCGCTTAAACTCTTGCGCGGACGTTACGGCTTGTGCCATTTGGCCCTAGATCAATGAGAGATCGGAAGGGCAATTGGAGGTGCTGATATGACCCGTGCACTTGTGTTCCCTGGCCAGGGCAGCCAGTTTGTGGGAATGGGTAAAGCGCTCGCGGACGCTGAAAAAGCGGCGAAGCTTGTATTCGAAGAAGTAGATGACGCGCTGTCGCAGCATCTCTCCAAAATCATGTGGGAAGGGCCGGAGGAAGACCTGCGCCTGACCGAGAACACCCAGCCAGCTCTGATGGCTTGCTCGCTCGCGGTGATCCGCGTGCTTGAAGCGGGCGGCGTGAAAGTTGAGGACATGGCAAGCCACGTGGCTGGCCACTCGCTCGGTGAATACTCCGCACTCGCAGCCGCGGGGGCATTCTCTGTTGCCGACGCAGCGCGGCTCCTGAAACGCCGTGGTCAGGCCATGCAGCGCGCGGTACCGGTGGGTGAGGGTGCCATGGCGGCTATCCTCGGCCTGAGCCTTGAAGATGTAAACGCCGTTGTTAAAGAAGCGGCGGGTGACCAAGTTTGTGTTGCGGCGAACGATAATGCTGACGGGCAGGTTGTTGTGTCCGGGCACAAAGAAGCTGTCGAGCGCGCGATCGAGATCGCAAAAGCCAAGGGTGCCAAGCGCGGTTTGCTGCTGCCGGTATCTGCGCCTTTCCATTGCCCGCTGATGAAACCGGCGGCGGATGAAATGAAAGAAGCCCTGGCGGACGTAACCGTGAACCGTCCGGTGGTGCCGGTAATCGCCAATGTGATTGCCGCGCCGATCAGCGAGCCGGAGGGCATTCGTACGCTGCTGGTGGAGCAGGTAACGGCCAGTGTACGCTGGCGCGAGAGCGTGTCAGCTTTCTCGTCGCTCGGTGTGCATGAAGTTGTTGAGGTCGGTGCCGGCAAGGTGCTTACCGGCCTCGTGCGCCGCATTGATAAAGAGCTGGCTTGCGTCAATCTGCAGGATCCGGCAGACATCGAAGCCTTCACGGCAACGCTTTAAGGTATCAGGGGAAGTTTAATGTTCGACCTTTCAGGCAAAAAAGCGCTCATAACCGGCGCGACCGGCGGCATTGGTGCTGCAATCGCCAAAGCGCTGCACACAGCAGGTGCAGAAGTAGCTATCTCCGGCACCCGCGCCGAGAAACTTCAGGATCTCGCTGCCGAACTCGGTGACCGTGTGCATGTGATTGCCGCGAACCTCTCTGACCGGGCCAGCGTGGACCAACTCGCAAAAGACGCGGCGGAGGCCATGGGCGGTGTTGATATTCTCGTGAACAACGCGGGTATAACCAAAGACAACCTCGCCATGCGCATGAAGGACGAGGACTGGGACAGCGTGATGCAGGTCAACCTCGAAAGCTCGTTCCGCCTGATCAAGGCGACGATGCGCGGCATGATGAAGTCGCGTTGGGGCCGCGTGGTGAATATTACGTCTGTCGTTGGTGTGACCGGTAATCCGGGGCAAGCCAACTATTGTGCATCGAAGGCCGGTATGATCGGTATGTCGAAGGCGCTGGCGGCTGAGCTCGCGAGCCGCGGTATTACGGTAAACTGCGTTGCGCCCGGTTTTATCGCGACGCCGATGACCGACGTGCTGACGGACGAGCAAAAGGCCGCTATCACTAGCGGCATTCCTTCTGGCGAACTCGGCAGCGCAGAGGATATCGCATCTGCGGTCTTGTATCTGGCCTCACCTGAAGCCAAATATGTGACCGGGCAGACCCTCCACGTGAACGGTGGGCTTGCCATGATCTGATCACCTCCGCTCATATGCCATTTTTTTGATTGGCAGGATGGGGCGGAAGTTGATAGTGGTGAGGGCTGAGGCGCTTGCCACAAAAACATAACAGAGTCTTCTCAAAGAGGGGAAACTGTGTTACTAGCGCCCTCGATGCGGGCGATCTGGCTCAAGATTGCTAGGATTTCCGCAACACGAGGGGGCTTCACAATTGAGGGACTGTCCCCTTACATTTCGGTGTAGAAAACGAGGAAAAAAGCAATGAGCGATATCGCCGACAAGGTGAAGAAGATCGTAGTTGAGCACCTTGGTGTTGACGAAGACAAAGTAACCGAAAACGCCAGCTTCATTGACGATCTGGGCGCTGATAGCCTGGACACGGTTGAGCTGGTAATGGCGTTCGAAGAAGAATTTGGTATCGAGATCCCGGACGATGCGGCGGAGAAAATCCAGACCGTGAAAGACGCGATCGACTTTATCAGCGCGAATTCCTAAGCTGGATCTGCTATTTCATGGGGGCAACAGCCGGGCCGGTTGAGGTTGGCTGTTGCCCTTTTCATTTTCTGTCTTTTGGGCTGGTTTAAATTAAGGATCGACAGATGAGACGAGTGGTTGTGACAGGTCTGGGAATGGTGTCGCCGCTGGCAAATGGCGTCGATGAAACCTGGAGCCGACTTATTGAAGGTCAGTCTGGCGCGGGGCAAATCGCACAGTTTGATGCAAGCGACTATCCGTGCCGCATCGCGTGCGAGGTACCGCTGGGTGACGGCACCAACGGCACTTTCAACGCTGATGACTGGATGGCGCCGAAGGATCAGCGCCGGGTCGATACATTTATCGTATTCGGCATGGCTGCGGCAATTCAGGCCGTTCGCGATGCAGGCTGGGAAGAGCCCAGTGAAGAGGAGCTGCTGCGCACGGGTGTGATGATCGGTGCGGGAATCGGTGGCCTCAAGTGGATTTCGGAATCGTCCATCCTGCTGCATGAGCGTGGGCATCGCCGTATCAGTCCGCACTTTATCGCAGGCTCCATCATCAACCTCGTGTCCGGCAACGTATCGATTAAATACGGCTACAAGGGCCCGAACCATGCTGCGGTGACCGCGTGTTCGACCGGTGCGCACTCGATCGGTGATGCAGCGCGCCTTATCATGCTTGATGATGCCGATGTGATGGTTGCGGGCGGCGCGGAAGCCTCGATCTGTGGTATCGGCATGGCCGGTTTTGCACAGGCGAAAGCACTGTCGACCAAATACAATGATACGCCGGAAGCAGCATCCCGCCCATGGGATAAGGGCCACGACGGCTTTGTAATGGGTGAGGGTGCCGGTATTGTTGTGCTTGAAGAGCTCGAGCACGCCAAAAAGCGCGGCGCAAAAATCTATGCTGAGATCGTCGGCTACGGCATGTCTGGTGACGGCTACCATGTGACGGCACCGGCACCTGACGGCAACGGCGGCTACCGCTCGATGCAGGCTGCACTGAAGCGTGCCGGTCTCAACCCGGAAGACCTCGACTATATCAACGCTCACGGCACATCGACCCCGGTTGGCGACCCGATCGAGTTTGGCGCGGTGAAGCGCCTGCTGGGTGATGCTGCGTCGAAAGTTGCGATGTCGTCCACCAAGTCGTCCATTGGTCACCTCCTGGGTGCTGCGGGCGCTGTTGAGGCGATCTTCTGCATCAAGTCGATCCAGACGGGCGTAATTGCACCGACCCTGAACCTGCATGAACGCGCGGAAGGCTGCGATGGTATCGACCTCGTGCCGCTCGTTGCGCAGGAACGTAAGGTGAAGGCAGCACTCTCGAACTCCTTCGGCTTCGGCGGTACCAACGCTTCGCTGGTGGTGCGGGAATACAACGGCGACTGATTTTCACGCCGTAGAATAAAAGACCGGCTTTGGCGCTGGCGATCAGGCTGCTAGTCTGACGCCATGAACCAAAGCCGGTCTTTATATGCCTTGGGCACCGCATTTGCCGCCCTCATGATTGCAGCAGCGCTGCTGTTTGGTGTCGTCCGGATGATTCTCGCATCCGAAGTGCCGACCACCGACACACAGTATCTCTATATTGAGCGCGGCAGCGGGCTGTTGCGTGCCAGTTACCTCGCAGACCGGCAAGGCCTTGTGAAGGCACGTTGGCATTTCCTCGTAGCAGCAAAAATGCTGGGCATGGAACGCAGCCTTCAGGCCGGTGAATATGAAATCGCGCCGTCTTTCACACTGAGGGAAACATTCGAGAAAATCAGGCGTGGTGAGCGTTTTCTGCGCCGTCTCGCCGTGCCGGAAGGGCTAAGCACTAGGGAGATCGACGCTCTGTTGCGCTCAAGCTTTGGCCTCGAGCTTGAAGGCCTCCGTCTCGCGCCAGAGGGCTCCCTGTTGCCCGACACCTATTTTTACGAGCGCGGCGACAAGGCCTCAACACTACTCGCTCGAATGCAAGGCAAGCAGAGAGAGCTGGTGGACAGTATCTGGGCCGCGCGTGCACCGGGCCTGCCGTTCGAGAGTGTCGAGGAAGCCATCACCCTTGCATCGATTGTCGAGAAGGAAACCGGTGTGGCGTCGGAGCGTCCCATGGTCGCAGCCGTTTTTGTGAACCGGCTGAAGAAGGGCATGCGTCTGCAGTCCGACCCGACCGTAATTTATGGCATCACAGAAGGCTTGCCGCTGGGCAGAGCGATTACCCGCTCTGATCTCAAGGAAGTAACAGCTTATAACACCTACCGGATCGCGGGGCTGCCACCCACTCCCATCGCTAACCCGGGCGAACAGGCCATTCGCGCGGTCCTTAACCCTGCGGATGTGCCATATCTCTATTTTGTCGCTGATGGCAGTGGCGGCCACGCTTTTGCCGTCAGCCTTGATGAACACAACCGCAATGTGGCGCGCTGGCGCCAGTATGAGCGAAATTCGCGGCCCTGAACCTCTCGGTCAGGATTTAAGGTGCATGTTTCGTATGCGGCGGCTTATAGTGCTTGCCAATAAGGTTCAGTGAAAGGGAGTTTTTATGCCGCTTAGCAGCATGACCGGTTTTGCCAGAAGCGCAGGGGAAGGCGCAGGTTTCCGGTGGAACTGGGAAATCAAGTCGGTCAACAACAAAGGGCTGGAGATCAGGTGCAAGCTGCCGTCGTTCCTTGATGGCTTCGACCTGCAGATCAAAAAAGTGGTCTCTGCGGCTTTGGCGCGCGGTTCCGTGTTTATTTCTCTTTCCGCCGTGCGTGACGGTGACGAAGCCGTATTCGAGATCAATGAGGAGCGCCTCAAGGCGCTTATCGACGTCGCCTGCAAATATGGCGGGCAGGGCGGCATAGCACCCGCCAGCATTGATGGGCTTTTGGCCATCAAGGGAGTCGCGGACCTCACGGTCAAGGAACTTGATGATGACGAGCGTGAAGCGCTTGAAGCGGCACTTGAGGGCTCGCTTGCTGCGCTGCTCACTGATCTCAAACACGCACGGGATGATGAGGGGCAACGCATGGCCAATGTACTGCGGCTGCAGCTTGAGGGCATCGCGCAACTGTCGAAGGACGCGCGCGAAGTCGCCGGGGACAGGGTCAAGGCGATGGAAGAGCGTTTCCTGAGCCAGCTCGCGCGGTTGCAGAATACCGACAAGCCGGTTTCCGAGGAACGCCTTGCTCAGGAAATGGCGATTCTTGCCGTGAAGGCGGACGTGCAGGAAGAGCTCGACCGGCTAGACAGCCATGTGTCCGAGACCCATAACCTGCTCGCGAGCGACAAGCCCGTGGGCCGCCGGCTTGATTTCCTCTGTCAGGAATTTAACCGTGAAGCGAACACTTTATGTTCGAAGTCGGGCGATTCGGCATTGACGAAAATCGGCCTAGACCTTAAGGCACTGATCGACCAATTCCGTGAACAAGTTCAAAACATTGAATGACAGGTGACAGGCAGGCCCTATGACCGTGAAATCAGTCCATTCCCGTCGCGGGCTCATGCTCGTAATTTCCTCCCCGTCAGGTGCAGGCAAGACCACGCTGACGCGCCGTTTGCTTGAGGAGGACGACGAGATTGTAATGTCCGTGTCGGCCACCACGCGTGAACCGCGCCCAGGCGAGGAACACGGGAAAGACTATTATTTTGTCAGCCACGAACGCTTCAAGGAAATGATCGAGCAGGACGAACTGCTTGAACACGCCGTCGTTTTTGGCAACCGTTACGGCACGCCGCGGGGCCCGGTGATGACCGCGCTTGGCGACGGCAAGGATGTGATCTTCGACATCGACTGGCAGGGCGCACAGCAGCTTGATTCCAGCACACGCGCCATTGACCTTGTGCGCATTTTCATTCTGCCGCCATCGGTCAGCGCGCTTGAAGACCGCTTGAAGAAACGTGGCCAAGACACTGAAGAAACGATCAAAAGGCGCATGGCACAAGCCGAGGCTGAGATCAGCCACTGGGCGGAATATCAGTATGTGCTGATCAATGATGACCTTGATGAGACGTTTGAATCGCTCAAGAGCATCATCCGGGCAGAACGACTGCACCGCGAGCGTCGGCCCGGCCTGTCTGAATTTGTACGCAATCTGCAAGCTGAGCGTAAAGGCGACGCCGACTAGAAGCGCCTATTCGCCCCGCATCTCTGCATAGGTACGGGCGAGGCGGACAAATTCCTCCACACTGACATCTTCTGCGCGGCGGGTTTCGTCGATGTCCGCGCGGGCCAGAAGCTCAGCCGCGACCACCGGCAGGCTCTTGAGGCTGGCGCGCAGCATCTTTCGGCGTTGGCCAAAGGCACGTTCCACAACCAGTTCAAGGTCCTTCAGTCGGACGTTGTCGTCAATCGGGTCACACGGTTCATAGTGGATCACGGCGCTCGCGACCTTTGGGGGCGGAGTGAAGGCGGCGGCGGGTACATTCACCGCGATGCGCACCTTGCCGCGCCACTGCGCCAGCACGGAAAGGCGGCCATAAGCCTTGCTGCCGGGTTTGGCGACAATGCGTTCAGCTACTTCGCGCTGGAACATGAGCGTAAGGCTCGCGAACCAGGGTTTCCACTCGTCAAGCGTCAGCCATTTGATCAGCAGAAGCGTGCCCACGTTGTAGGGCAGGTTCGACGCAATGCGCAGCACTTCACCTGGTTGGCCTCCAAGCAGGGAGGGCTCATTCATCTCGAGCGCGTCGCCCTGATGCACGGTCAGGCGTCCATCATAGGCCTCGGACACCTGTGCGAGCGCTGGCAGGCAGCGTTTATCCATCTCGACCGCAACAACACGTTTGGCACCCTCTGCCAGCAGGCCGCGCGTCAGGCCTCCTGGCCCCGGGCCAACCTCATACACCACGCTGTCGGTGAGGTCCCCGGCGACACGCGCGATCTTGCGGGTAAGGTTGAGGTCGAGCAGGAAGTTCTGCCCGAAGGACTTTTTTGCGCGCAGATCAAACTCACGGATAACGTCACGCAGCGGCGGCAAGGGATCGTTCATCGCTGTGCCTCATGCTGTGCCATGGTCCAGGCGGTGCGAATCGCAGCGAGCATGCTGTCTGTGCGGGCTTCGCCCTTGCCAGCCAGTGGCAGCGCTGTGCCATGGTCGGGCGACGTGCGGATGACAGGCAGGCCAAGCGTGATATTCACACCGCCCCAGAAATCGAGTGTCTTGATCGGGATAAGTGCCTGGTCATGATACATGCAGAGCACCACGTCATAATGCGCCCGGGCGTCGGCATGGAAAAGGGTGTCGGCGGGTTGCGGGTCGGTGACATCAAGCCCTTCGTCGCGCAGCGCCCAGATTGCCGGCTGGATATGTGTGCCTTCTTCCATGCCCATGGCACCACCTTCACCGGCGTGCGGGTTGAGACCAGCGACAGCAATACGCGGCCGCTCAATGCCAAAACGGGCGCGCAGGTCGTGGGCGGCGACCAGTCCGGCGTGAATGATGGCATCTGCTGTCAGCTTCCTCGCGACATCCTTGAGCGCCATATGAATGGTCACGGGGATCACCCGGAGTTCGCTGGTTGCAAGCATCATGACCGACGCGCTGTCGGGCAGGTCGCACAGCCGGGCCAGGTATTCCGTGTGACCGGGTGCCGTAAAACCCGCCTGATACAGTCCTGCTTTGTGAATTGGCGCCGTCACGAGGGCCGAGGTTTCACCACTTCTGGTGAGCGCTACAGCCTTATCAATGGCGGAGATCACGGCCTTGCCGTTGGCGGGGTTCAAGTCACCCGGCACAACGCTCTCAGCCAGCGTTACCGGCATCACAGGCATGGCGTTCGCCATGACACTCGCTGCATCCGATGCTGAAGAGATGAGCTCTATGGGAAGGTCCGGGCTGATAGCCCGAAGTGCTTCAGGTGCACCGATATAGACAAGGGGGGGCAGGGCAAGCGTATCGCGTTCTTGCCAGAGCCGTACGATCAGCTCCGGCCCGACACCTGCAGGTTCACCCATGGTGATCGCGAGGGGGGTTGGGCCGTTACCTTCTGTCGCTGCCCGGCTCATGTCCGGCCCTTAGCGGTAATCGATGATGGCAGTCCGGCGCAGGTCACGCAGATAGCGGCGGCCCATCATGGAAAGGCGCTGTTGTTCCATCTGGCTGTAGATTGCGTCGAAATCGGGTTCCTGCACAGTGGCTTCGGTCCGGCTGCAGACAAAAAGCACACGCATGCCGTCATCCATGGTCAGGATTTCGCTGGCTTTGCCGATTTCCGCATTCTGCACCGTGCTGCGAAGCTCGGGCTGAAGGTCGCGAAGGCGCAAGTTGCCGATCTCGTTGCGGCCTTCAGCGCCAGCAGCCTCCGCATATTGCGGAACCTCACCACAGCTTGTTTCCTGGTTCTGGAGATTGCCAACGGCAGCGCGGTATTTTGCGACAGCTGCGTCGTCCTGCATCTGTTCGGCGGTCAGGTGAACCTGACGCAGCGTAATCTGGGTGTCGAGCGGGTCTGCGGTCAGGATACGGCGGCGGTCACGCTGAGCGAGAATAACATATCCACCGGCTGTGCGGATCGGCTCTGAGACGTCACCAACAGGCAGCTCCTGAATAACCTTGGAATATGACGGGTCCATATCGTCTGCCGTAATCCAGCCAAGGTCGCCACCAACGGCAGCGGTCGAGGAGGCGGAAAGCTGTTGTGCGAGATCAGGGAAGGACGCACCTTTTTTAATGCGGTCCACCAGTTCTTCGGCGTTGGCCTTCACGCTGGCTTCCTGCTCAGGACTGTCAACCAGCAGCACAATTTCCGCGAGGCGGTATTCAAACTTGCCGCGGTTGTCATAGATGCGCTGGATGTAAGCTTCAACTTCCTCGTCCGAGACGTTGACGAAGGAGCCAAGGCGGCCCTGCACAAGCTGGGACCACGCAATTTCAGCTTCCATCTGGTCGAGCATGGTCTTCTTGCTTGACCCGATACCCAGAAGCGCTTGTTCAAGCTGCTCGGGAGACTGGTTAAGCCCCTGTGCCCGGCGACGGAAAAATTCGTCAAGCTGGGCGTCCTCGATCACCATCTCAACCGTCTTGGCTTCCTGGATCTGCAAACGCTCATCCACCATCGAGCGGATAACCTGTTCGCGAACCTTGAGAAATTCCTGTTCGCTCGACACGCCGCCGGCGACCGCGATAACAAGGCGCAGGCGCTGGTTGATGTCAAAGCTGGAGATTGGTTCATCGTTCACCAGCACCTCGATGCTGTTGATCGCCTGCTGGCTGTTTGCCGCCGCAGCGCACAACGCCACAAGGCTAACGCCAGCGATGCCGCCTAGAACCAGTTTCCGTGTTTTCTCAATAAGTCTCGCCATGCCCAAACTTTACATCTCAAAAATTTCAAATCGGGCCACTCCCGCCCTTTGTATGGTTTGCCTTTTAGACGCTTTCAAGGCGCGGTTCTAGCCCAAATTCTTTAATTTCAACCGGAACATAATCGATGTTCCCGGTTCCACGTCCCTGTCACGGGTGAAGGTTTCGCGCCAGCGCAGGCCAAGTTCGATACATTCATTCATGTAAGATACGCCGATATCGTAGCGTACGCCGCCGTCGTCTTCGGTCACAAATACCGTATCACCCGAGCTATCATCAAGGGTACGAACCGTCGCGCCCGACAGGCGGTGTGTGAAGCCGCCATCCAGCCGCCAGTTCTCATTGATGTTATAGTAGGCACTCGCGCGGATTTCTTCACGGTCTTCGCGGGTGACGATATTCATATCGCGGTCGAGCTTGAGGTATCCGGCCTGCATGCCGACCACATTGCCGCGCATCGCCAGCATCAGCTCGTTGCGGCGGACGGCAAAATTCTGTTCGTCAATCCGGTAGCGATGCTCAAATTCAAGCCATTCTTTGTAACTGACCCGCGTGCGGCCCACGATATTCGAGACATCACCCTCAAGCCCGGCACCGTCGGCAAAGACAGTATCTGTGCCACTGATGCGCCAGGACTGGCCAAGCATCACGTCCGTGGCCCAATTGCTGCCGTCATAGCGCCACTGCATGCCATAGGTCACGCGGCTACCTTCTTCCCAAAGGTCGTATCCCGACGCCCGGTCGGCAGAGAAGAGGTTGAGGTCGTTAAGCTCAAACGCGCGGCTGTCTTCATTCACGATGTTGTCAGGCGTGCCGCGGCGGGGTGAGACGGTGACCTCGACAATGGGTTCAATGGTGTGGCTGCTGCCGCTCTCGGTGAATTTCACCAGCGGCCAGGTCACGCTCACAGTGCCGCGCACGAGGTTGCGCCATTCGCTGCCGCCTTCTTCACCGCCGAAAGTGCCACCGAATACTGGATCGTCGGGGCGGTCGATGTCACTGAGGCTATAGGCATCGGTGCGGGCATAGGCCTCAAGGTCAACCACAAAGCCTTTGGGGGTAATGTAGCGTCTTTCCCAGCTCGCAGACAGGGAGACACGCTGCGTATCAAGCCCGTCGCTGCGATGCAGTGCAAGCGCATTGCCCTTGACGCTGATGGTGCCGCCGAACGGCGAAAAACGCGGGATATATTCCGCGTCCAGCATGGGGAGTGCATGGCCGGTCAGGCCCGCGATATCCTCGACGCGTAGGCCCTGGAAGCCAACTGTGCGCACCGACACATAGGAGCGGTCGTAAAAGCCCTCAAGCTTGTATTCGCTCACAAGCGTATCAGCGTCCGAGATATCATAGCGGCGCAGGTAGGTATCATCTGAGGCCCAGTTGACCTGATAGGTCGACCGCCAGCGTTTCGAATGATTGAAATTGCCGTCCGAGCTGAAATGCCCGCGGAATTCCTTGTCGCCGGTCAGGTTGCCGTCGTCGTCGCGGCCATCGGTATAGGTAACACTACCATCGGCCTTGAACTGGCCAAAGCCAAGGTGGTGGCGATATTCGCCCGCGAGCACAAGACCTTCCTTGGTGGTCAGGATCGGGGTGATCGTGGCGTCCTGGCTGTCGTTGAAGACATGATAGTAGGGCAGGCCGACAACAAAACCGAGGTTGCGGGTGGTCTGGATATCCAGCGGCAGCAGGCCTGATGCACGGTCGACCGTCGGGTCTGGATGCGAAAAATAGGGCGTCCAGAGGATTGGAATGCCAAGAACCTCCAGTGAAGCGTTCTTGTAGTAGAGCCGCTTCTTTTCCTTGTCGTGCACCACACGCACGGCCTTGATCTGCCACAAGGGCTCCTTGCCCGAACCGTCCGCACAGACCTCGCAGGGGCTATAGACAGCGCGGTCAAGTGTCGTGGTGCCGGTGTCGCCGTCACGGCTGGCTTTGGCGGCAGCGACTTGCGCGCCGTCTTTCATCAGCAGGCGGACATCCTCGATAAAGGCATCCTTGAGCGCGTCGGTCAGCACCACCCGAGGCGCAATGATGCGTTCGCCCGTGGGCGTGATAAGCTCGACAGCGCCAGCTGCCTCCGCCCGCCCGGTGCGTTCGTTATAGGTGACTTCGCCAGCTTCAAGCGTGAAGCCGTCCCGTTTGAGGAAAACGCGGCCAATGGCACGCACCTCGCCGGTTTCAGCATCATAGGTCAAGGTATCGGCGGAAAGTTCGACATTTTCTGAACTGGCGGTTGCGGCTTGCGCAAGACTTGGCTGGGACAACAGCACGGTGGAGCCCATGAGCCCCGCAAGGATGAGCAACTTTCCTGAAACATTATTCCTCATAAGCACCGACGCGGTCCCACCGTTATTTTGTGTCTTGATAGCGGTTGCGCTTGATGGGCGCAATGATGAACCTCCACCCCGAGGCCGCACGCAGCGACCTTTTGTGCTCATTCGGCCAAAAATGTGGCGATTTAGCGAGCGCCCCTTGAACAAAATCGCCAGAAGGGGCATTAGGTTGGAGGAGGTCGGCCTCGCTCTCGAGCCGGGGCCGGGAACGCGTGAAATTTCAGAATAGAATTGAGGATCCGATGCAAATCTCCTTTGCTGCACTTGAACTGCCAGTTGCTGGCGCGGTTGCTCTTCTCATCGAGAAGGACAAGCCGCTTGCGGGTCTTGCCGCTGAAGCGGACAGCAAGACCGGTGGTGCGCTCACAAAAGCGATGAGCGCGTCGCGTTTTGACGGAAGCGCAGGCCAGACGCTTGATGTGATAGCGCCAAACGGCATGACCGCCGACCGCGTGCTGCTTGTGGGCATTGGTGACGCGAGTGCGAAGAACACGCAGGACTGGACGGAAACCGGCGCCGCTGTGGCTGCCGCGCTGCTGGGATCCGGCAGCAAGGAAGCAACGATCGTTGCCGAGGCAGGCGCAGATGCGGTTGCAATGGCGGAAGGGGCGCTCCTGCGCTCCTACCGCTTTGACAAGTACCGCACGAAGGAGCCTGAGAGCAAAAAACCGACCCTGAAGGCGGTGCACATTGCCTCCGCCAACAAGGGTGCCGCCAAGGCGTTTGAGCCGCGCAAAGCTGTGATCGACGGTGTGTTCCTCACCCGTGATCTGGTGTCGGAGCCTGCAAACATTCTGCACCCTGAGAGCTTTGCCGACCGTATCGGTGAACTGACCGAGCTCGGTATTGAGGTTGAAGTGCTCGGCGAAAAGGAAATGGCCAAGCTTGGTATGGGTTCGCTCCTCGGTGTCGGTCAGGGTTCCATCCGCGAGAGCAAGCTTGCCATTATGGTCTGGAACGGTGGCAAAAAAGGCGACGCGCCGATCAGCTTTGTCGGCAAGGGCGTGACCTTTGATACCGGCGGCATTTCCCTTAAGCCGGGTGAGGGCATGGAACAGATGAAATGGGACATGGGCGGTGCTGGCACCGTTGTTGGTCTCATGAAAGCACTCGCGGGCCGCAAGGCGAAGGTCAATGTGGTTGCTGTTGTCGGTCTCGTTGAAAACATGCCGGACGGCAACGCCCAGCGCCCGGGCGACGTGGTGACCTCCATGTCGGGGCAGACGATTGAAATCCTGAATACCGACGCCGAGGGCCGTCTCGTGCTCGCCGATGCGCTCTGGTACACACAGGACCGCTTCAAACCGAAGACCATGATCGACCTCGCGACACTCACGGGCGCGATCATCATTACGCTTGGGCATGAACATGCAGGCATCTTCACTGATAATGAGGAAATCGCCGCACAGCTCAGCAAGGCTGGCCTCGATACCGGTGACAAGGTCTGGCGCCTGCCGCTGCACAAAAACTACGACAAGATGATCGACTGCCCGACGGCGGACATGAAAAACATTGGCGGCCGTGCGGCTGGTTCCATCACCGCAGCGCAGTTCCTGCGCCGCTTCACCAATGACGTTCCGTGGTGCCATATCGACATCGCCGGCACGGTCTGGTCCGAAAAAGATCTGCCGCTCTCCGAGAAGGGTGGCACCGGTTATGGCGTGCGCCTCTTGGACCGTTTTGTCGCTGACAACTACGAAGGCTGATCCAGTGGCGGAAATCCGTTTCTATCACCTGCAACGCCAGACGCTTGAGGAAGCCCTTCCCAAGCTGATGGAGCGTGTGGTGGAGGCGGGCCTTCGCGCCGTGGTAAAGCTGCCCGAAAAGGGCCTGATGGAGACAATCAACAAAGTCTTGTGGGATTACGATCCCGCAAGCTTCCTGCCGCACGACATCGAGGGCTGCGAAAGCCCGGACGAACAGGTCATTTTCCTGACAACCGGGGATGACAACCCAAATGCTGCCACGGTGCTTGTGCTGGTGGACGCGGTGAAAAGCCCTGATGTGGCAAAATATGACCGCTGCCTTTATATGTTCGACGGGCGGGACGAGGGCATTGTCGCCGACGCGCGGGCGGACTGGAAGGCCTTCAAGGACTTCGGCGCCGAGATGTCCTACTGGCAGCAGCGCGAGATGGGCGGTTGGGAGCAGAAAGCGTGACGACGGCGCGCACCCACCATCCGGCATTACCCTATTATATCAGCAGCGACCTTGCGGACTTTGAGCTCAAGCGTGTGCACGGCTGGATCAGCGCCACATACTGGGCCCGGGATATCCCCTTTGATATCCTCAAGCGCAGTTTCGAAAACTCGCTCTCTTTTGGGCTCTTCCATGATGTGGACGGGCAGGTGGGCTGTGCCCGCATGATTACCGACCGCGCCACTTTCGCCTATCTGGGCGACGTTTATATTGCGGAAGAGGCGCGCGGCCAGAAGCTTGGGCGCTGGCTGATGGACGCCATCATGGCGCATCCGGACCTTCAGGGCCTGCGCCGCATGATGCTAGCCACAAGCGACATGCATGCGCTGTACCGGCAAGTTGGTTTTACCGAGCTGTCGAAACCTGAGATCATGATGGAAATTGCAGTCCCGGACATCTATTCCCGGCAGTAAAATAACACTGGCGCGCGCAAGCCTCACGGCATCTTGATACAATCATTATAACCGCAACACCGCAAACTAACCGCTTTTTTACCAATCGCGTCCTAAGCTGAAATTCAGACAAGCCTCGGGGGAGGAGTGACGGGAGCCCTAGTGGAGGCAGTGGCTATGAAGTGGTGTGTAAAATGGTTGGCCGGCGGCCTGATAGCCGGATACGCGATGATTGTCGGCGCGGCTTATGCCTTCCAGGAACATCTGATGTTCTATTTCGAGCCGGTACCTGACGACTATGACTATCATTTCACTCTCGCCCATGACGAAGTGTTCATTGAGAACGACGATGCTCGCCTTCACGGTGTGCTCTTTCGCAATCACCTGATCGAGACTTCTGCGGCGTCTGAACGCAGCCTCGTGCTTTACTTTAAGGGGAATGCCGGCAATGTTGGCGGCTCCGAGAAACCGGCCCGTGTTTTCCTTGATATGGGCTATGACGTGCTCTCGATGGATTATCGCGGCTTTGGCAAGAGCCGGGGTGAACTTTCGGAAGCGAGCCTGCTTGCCGACGCCGAAGCCTGGTACGACTGGGCGGCGGCGCGGTACGGTGCGGAGCATGTCCGTGTGGTCGGCTATTCCTTCGGCACCACATTCGCGAGCCACGTCGCCGCTGCGCGCAATGCGGCGCACATCATGCTGTTTGCGCCGATGAAATCCATCGCCGATATGGCGGTGCGCCGCTATCCCTTTTTGCCGGAGTTTCTGACGAATTATCCACTGAGGAGTGATGAGAAGCTGAAGGCGGCCCCCGGCCATGTCGTGATTTATCACGGCACGGCGGACGAGGTGGTGCCCTTTGCCTCAGGCGCCGGGCTCAAGGATGCGCTTGGGGATGACGACATCTTCATGACCATAAAAGGCGCCAATCACTATGACGTCGCGCTGCGCCCGGAGGTTCTCTCGGACATCAATGCCCGCTGGTCGCTCCGCCGCGCATTGACAGCACAAAACACGCAGCCAGGAGCGGCAGGTCCTTCAGCAGAAACTGCCCGCTGGAGGTGAGGTATGGAAAACCGCCCATCTTGGCATTCCATGCGGGACCAAAGGTGACAAGGAAGCTGAGCGTCACCACAAAAGTGAAGGCCGCCAGAAGGTAACCGAAGGTGAACAGCTTGCGGTTCCACCAGTAAGCGCTCAGGAGCGCAACGGTAACAAGTTCAATGATCCCGATCACATTGGACGCCGCCTGTTTGTCAAACGTCGTCGTCAGCCACCAGTTGAATACCGGGCTTGTCTTGAGGAGCGGCTCAACACCGTCTGCCTCTGGGCCGGTGAACTTCATGCCGCCAATCCAGCCGAGAACGAGGATCAGCCCCAGCAGCATCACGGTTTCAGCGTGACGCACACCAAGCCGCCACAGCGCGAGGCCGAGCAGCGTGAGATATTTGATGATGCCCTGGCCTGAGCCGATGGCCGGGAAACCACCCAGACTGTCGATCCAGACATTGTTTGTGAACATCAGGCTGAGCGCGCCGACTGAGTAGGCGACTACAAACCAGTAAGCGAGGCGTTTGATACGGTCTGGCACCGAATAGAGCACGATCAGCAGGCCAGACAGCGCCTGAAGGCCGCCGAGGCCCCACATGATATATTTTTTGTGCTCCAGAAGCGAGTTGAGGAAGGCGTGGCCCGCAAGCCAGCGCTCAACCACCGGCGCGCTTGCGCCCGAGATGTTCATCAAGCCAAACCAGATGAGAAGCACGGCGAATGACAGGGTGACAAAAAAGTCGGTGAATGTGCGGTTTGGCCGCAGGCGTTCGGCAATGGTGAACAAGGAAGCCCCCTCAGGTGTTTGTTTCGCGGGAGTAGGACGCAAGGGGCCGCCAAGGTCAAGGCTATGACGCGTCGTTCACGGCGTCTTGAGCTTCTGTGTAGGCCTCCTCAGCCAGCATCCAGGCTTCCTCGGCCTCTGCGATCTGCGCTGCGAGGTCACCGGCCATTTTTGATAGCTTTGCTACCTTGTCTTCTTGTCCGATCTCGTAAAGGCGTGGGTCGGCAAGGCGGGTGTCCACACGGTCTTTCTCGGCCAAGAGCTTCTCAAGCGCGGCTTCAGCCTTCTCGGACGCCCGTTTGAAGGGCGCGAGCTGGCGGCGCAGTTCAGCGGCATTCTGGCGCGCCGCTTTTTTCTGGTTCTCAAGCTTGGGGCCGCGCCTGTCGGCACGTTCGCCGGAACGTTCCTTCAGAAGGTGCAGGCGGTAATCCTCGATATCGCCCTCAAAGCGCTTCACGTCGCCTTTCTCAACAATCCACAGCCGGTCCACGCACGCTTCAACAAGGTGACGGTCGTGGCTGATCAGAAGCACAGCACCATCATAATCGTTGATCGCGTGGATAAGCGCTTCACGGCTGTCGACATCGAGGTGGTTTGTCGGTTCGTCGAGGATGATGAGCTGCGGGGCTTCGAATGTGGCGAGTGCGAACATCAGCCGCGCTTTTTCGCCACCCGAAAGCGATTCGACCGACCTGTCGGCCTTGTCAGCACCAAAACCGAAAGCGCCAAGGCGTGCGCGCACTTTGGCTTCAATCGCATCCGGCATCATCTTTTGCAGGTGATCATAGGGCGATGCTTTGGCGATAAGCTCATCAAGCTGATGCTGCGCAAAATAGCCGACCTTCAGAACGCGACTTTTGCGCATCTTGCCTTCCATCGGCTCAAGCTTGTCAGCGAGGAGCTTGGCGAAGGTGGACTTACCATTACCGTTCGCCCCCAGAAGCGCGATGCGGTCATCCATATCAATGCGCAGGTCAAGTTTCTTGAGGATAGGGTTGCCGACCTCATAGCCGACACTGGCTTCTTCAAGCGCAATAAGTGGGGAAGAGAGCGGGTCCGGCTTCGGGAACTTGAACGGGATGGTATGCGCTTCAACCATGGTGGCGATGGGTTTCATGCGCTCAAGCGCCTTCAGGCGGCTTTGCGCCTGCTTGGCCTTGGAGGCTTTGGCTTTAAAGCGGTCCACAAAGGCCTGGATATGCCGCCGCTCGGCCTCTTGCTTGGACTTAAGCGCCATCTGGCGTTCCATCAGCTCGTGCCTGAGTTCCTCAAACCGGTCATAACCGCCGGTATAAAGGTTCAGCTTTGACTGCTCCAGATGCACAATATGCGTGACGGCTTTGTTCAGCAGGTCACGGTCGTGGCTCACGATCAGCACCGTATAGGGGTAGGTGCGCAGGAAATTCTCAAGCCAGATCACGCCCTCGAGGTCGAGATAGTTGGTCGGCTCGTCCAAGAGCAGCAGGTCAGGCTCATTAAACAGCACACAGGCCAGCGCCACGCGCATGCGCCAGCCACCGGAGTAGCTCGAACAGGGCCGTGCTTGGGCCTCAGTGTCAAAACCAAGACCGGAAAGGATTGTCGCCGCGCGGGCTTCTGCGGTATGCGCGCCAATATCCGCGAGCCGGTTGTGGATTTCCGCCACACGTGCCGGGTCCGTCGCGGTTTCGGCCTCTGCCTCAAGCGCTGTCATCTCGTGATTTGACTGCAGCACAGTTTCAAGCAGCGATTGCGGGCCGCCGGGTGCTTCCTGTCCTACATGGCCAATACGTGCACGCGGCCTGATCTTGATCTCGCCGGATTCGGGGCCAAGCTCACCAAGGATCATCTTCAGGAGCGTTGATTTGCCCGCGCCGTTTTTGCCAACAAAACCCACCTTGTGCCCGGCAGGAATATGCACGGTCGCGCCGTCAAACAGGAGGCGGTCGGCAATACGGAAGGTTATGTCATTAATGTGCAGCATGGCGCGCGGAGTATCACATGGCAGGCGCACAGGCAATGGCACAAACGTGGCACAGGCAATGCACATGCACGCAACGCTTGGCTTTCCGTGCATTTGCGGCTATAAGGCCCGCGAATCTGTTAAACCCCACTTTAAAAGGGATTAGTCACAATGGCTGTGCAACGTACTTTTTCGATCATTAAACCGGACGCTACCAACCGTAACCTGACCGGTGCTGTAAACGCGAAGCTTGAAGCTGCTGGCCTGCGCATTGTTGCGCAGAAGCGTATCCACATGACCCAAAAACAAGCTGAGACTTTCTATGCTGTTCACTCCGAGCGTCCGTTCTTCGGTGAGCTCGTTGAGTTCATGACCTCCGCACCGGTTGTTGTGCAGGTTCTCGAAGGCGAAGACGCCGTTCTGAAAAACCGCGAAGTGATGGGCGCTACCAACCCGGAACAAGCCGCTGAAGGCACGATCCGTAAAGAGTTCGCACTCTCGATCGGTGAAAACTCCGTACACGGTTCCGACAGCGAAGAGAACGCAGCGATAGAAATCGCCCAGTTCTTCGCTGGCAACGAGATTGTTGGCTAATCCAGCCTGACATTTCGTCATACTGAATTCTTAAAAGGTCGATCTTTTTGATCGGCCTTTTTTTATTGATAAACAGATGCTTGGCAAAGTGTCCGGACATTCATGATCAAATGTCCGGACACTATTTTTTTCGCTTCGTGACCAAAAAGCGGGTGTTTTCGTCATCAACTTTTGTAGGCTCTTACTACTACTGGCGGCGCATTTACATGGGGGCGTGCAGATGTCTGAGCAAGATAACCAGCAAGCGCGGGCTGACAAAAAAACGGAAGCCATCGAAATCAGGGTGCCTTTCGAAACCAAGCAGATGTTGACCGAAAAGTGCCGGAACGAAGGGCTGTCCGTCAGCGAGGTTTTGCGTGGCGCCATCGATAACTATCTGCATGGTTCCAACCCACACTATAGAGCACAGGCGTGGATATTTGGTTCGGCTGTTTTCATCCTCAGTCTGGTGGTGGCGTCTGCGTGGCTCATTCTGGACTTGAAGGATCAGAACGCGGCGCTTCAGGTTGAGAAACAAAAGGCAACAGCGGTCGCCGAGGCATTCAATCGTTCGTGGTGGCAGGCGGAAGAAGGGGGACTTGCTGGCAATCCGTTGGCGGACCTTCACTTCGCTAGTGTTGACCTTGACCAAGACGGGCGGCTGACGCTGGAGGAATTTATCAAGGGCATTACCGAGCGTGGCAGTATCGCTACAGGAGATGTTGGCGCTGGCGAGACGATTCTTAGAACGGTTGGTGTTGGTCTGGTAATGCAGCAAGAAGACGCTGAAGCATTGCGGCAATCGGGACTGGTCGAGCGGTGTTTTGCATCACTGGCTGAAATCGGGGACACCGAACGTGCGCGCGAGTTTTACGCTCTGGATAAGAACAGCGACAACCTGCTGGCTCTCGAAGAGTTCAAGATAAGCCAACGCATTCCATCACTTTATGAGCTCTATGCGGATTTTATCAGCAAGGACGAAGATGGCGACGCCCTGTTATCCTTTGAAGAGGCGCAGGAAGACATTGCGTTATGGAAGCAGAACAATACGACCACGCAGAACCGGAATACACACACCATAGTGGGGGAAGTGCCTGAGAGTTGCAGAATTCCAGAGGCTGATGAGCCTGAAGGCCGTCTGCAAATCAGGTTCGAGAAACTGAAGCGGTTTATTCACATAACCAGTGAGGAAGGGCGCGGAGGTGTGAGCACCAGGCATTTTGGCAAGCTGGATATAAACGAGGATTCTTCGCTGAGTTTTGCTGAATTTGTCGCTTGGTATAACCAGACGCTGCTTGACGTGATCTCGTAAAACACAAAGGCCGGGAAACTCCCGGCCTTTTTTGTTGTCTGGATTTTGCGCGCGTCAGGCGAGGGGGCTGATCAGGCCTTCCGTGGGCAGCGCCACGTCTTCCTTCACGATCACCTTGTTGCCCGATACCCGCGCCTTGCCCTCGGCGATCAGCTTGACGGCGGCCGGGTACATGCGGTGCTCATAGGTGAGCGTTTTGGCGATCAGGCTTTCTTCTGTCTCATCTGCCGCAATCGGGATCGCGGTTTGCATGATGATGGGGCCGTTGTCCATTTCAGGCCGTACGTAGTGGATAGTGCAGCCCGCACAATTGGAGCCGTCCTCAAGCGCGCGGGCGTGGGTGTGCAGGCCCTTGTAGGAGGGCAGCAGCGACGGCT
>Ga0189282_100084_pt1 | contig 140042 bp, 115 predicted proteins | sample N26C3minimetaG_FD_130328 | JGI IMG/M metagenome (GOLD analysis project Ga0189282, IMG submission 130328) | Marine microbial communities from the Costa Rica Dome - N26 C3 mini metaG | ecosystem: Environmental > Aquatic > Marine > Oceanic > Photic zone | place: Costa Rica: the Eastern Pacific... | reverse complement strand
TCTTTCGCAACCAAGGGGAAAATGTATTTGCCGTAGAATTGCAACACTCCCGCAAGTATCAGGATCCCACCTTTGCTATGCAATCACAGCAACAGCCTTTTGGTCAGCCTTTCGTATTTCTGGATACTAATATGTATCGATTGGTGCAGACCCGGGAAGTTTTAAGCGAAAGCATGGAAGGTAGAGCCAGTTATTATTGGGTCTTGAATGGCAGCAACCACTTCGAATTTAACCTGGGAACGGTTTACAATACCCAGGATTACGATAACCGACTGGCAGAAGGCGAGGTTTCGGATGCCGTAGAATTCGCAAATCCTTTATTGCAAAATACCGTGGATTTCAGCTTGCTGGATGGCTTTGGCGGTCTGCATTACAAAACCAAATTAGGCAAGCTCACTTTCCGTCCCGGCGTGAATTTCCATTATTACCAAGTGAAGGATTTTCAAGCAGGAACAGAGGATGTACGCGATTATCAAGTGCTATTACCGGATGCATTACTACGTTACGAGTTTAGCTCTAGCAAGGGCCTGGATTTACGCTATAACATGTCGGCTCAGTTTAATGACGTAAACCAAATTATGGACGGGGTGATCCTTCGTTCCTATAACAGTTTGTTTACGGGGAACGACAGTTTGGACTTCGCAAGAGTGCATAATGTGAGCCTGTTCTATCGCGATTTTAACCTCTTCAACTTTACCACTCTTTTTGCCGGGATTAATTATTCCCGAAGCTTGGATCCCATCAATAATGCTGTACAGTACATCGGCTTGCAACAGGTCTTTAGCCCCATCAATGCCAATGGCTATAATGAGAACTTGAGCGGATTTGGTTCTTGGTCTAAGAAGTTCAAATACCTACGCTTGGAGAGTAGGGTAAATCTCAATTATTCCACGGTGAATAATGAGGTAAACGGAAGAACCAATGTGAACAATACTTTCTCGCAGAACTACAGTGGAGAAATAGGTACCAATTTTAAGAAGTGGCCCAATATTGAACTGCAGTACCGTTTCTCACAAAATGATTATAGTGGAGCCCGCAGCAATAGTGTGTATACCAATCACTCTCCCAGTGTTGAGGTAACCGCCGTTATTGCCAGCGACTTTGTTTTAAGAGCAGATTATAGCTATAACAATTACGGAAATCCGGGCTCTACCCGCACGGTTTACGATTTCTTAAATGCCAGCTTGGAGTATCAAAAGCAAGACAGCAAATGGCTCTTTAGCATTCAAGCCTTGAACTTACTCAATACTACCTTCATTCGTGAAGATGCCTTAAGTGCCAACTTGATTAGCACTACAGCCTATAATGTATTACCGCGTTATTTACTCTTAGGGGTACGCTACGACCTTTAAAATGGCAGTTTAGCCAAATCCACGTTGCCGCCGCTGAGGATGATTCCGATGCGGCGGTTTTTGTAGCGCTCATTTTGTTGCAAGATGGCCGCAAGGGCCACGGCACTACTGGGCTCTACGACGATTTTGAGCCGCTGGTAAATCAGCTTTAAAGCTTCAATTATTTCTGTTTCACTTACCGTGATGATATCCGAAACCAGTTCCTGAATAATAGGGAAATTGATCTCGCCCAGAGTGGTAAGCAGTCCGTCAGCTATTGTTTGACTTTGATGTTCCTTTATCCGCTCACCGCTGTAAAAAGATAGAAAGGCATCGTTAGCCCCTTCGGGTTCCCCGGCAATTACTTGGCACCTTTCCGCGAAATAATGCGTAGTTAAGGCGGTTCCGGCCAAAAGACCACCTCCACCAACCGGGGTGATGATCAAATCTAAATCCTGAATTTCATCTAGAAGCTCTGCGGCGGCAGTGCTCTGACCAGCAATAATATGGGGATGATTATAGGGAGGGATAAAGACCGGTCCGAATTGATCTTGAACAGCTTTTAAGCCCGCCTCACGAGCAGCCAGATTCGGCGCACACAAATGCACCTCGGCGCCATAATTTCGAACGGCAGCGATCTTTACCTCAGGAGCATTTTCAGGCATTACCACATGGCAAGGTATGCCCAGCTTTTGGGCGGCCCAGGCTAAGGCCTGACCATGATTTCCCGAGCTATGTGTTGCTACCCCGCGTTTTTTTTCTTCATCCGAAAGACGAAGAATAGCATGGCTTGCGCCCCGCGCTTTAAAGGAGCCTGTTTTTTGAAAGTTTTCACACTTAAAAAAGAGCTCAGCTCCACTAATTTTATTCAGGGCCCTACTCTTCAAAACTGGTGTTTGATGAATATGAGGGCTAATTAATTGTCGGGCTTCTATGAGTGTATCTTTGCTTAAGGTATCCATTATTAGGCGCGGGATTGAAAGGGAATATCCGGATTAAACATTTCTTCGAAAATGGCTTGCAGTACGGATACTATTGTTTCTTGATTTTCGGAATTCAGCACGGCACTTTTTTCCATTTTCATGCTGAAGGGATTATCGCTCAGTTTTCGCAGGGAGAGCACGGAAGCCTGGATTTCTAAATGGGGGTTTTGTTGCCAGTACATCAAGGCATACATCGGTAATTGAATCGCTTGAGGTTTTTTAATGAAGGCCTCCATGTCGAGGCTGGAAATGCTGTAATCGTATTTAGATTTAGCTCCTGATTTATAGTCAATAATATGAATGCATTCGCCTTCCTGATCAATACGGTCGGCATTTCCAATTAAATTTATTTGACGTCCTGAAGCCAGGCTAATTCGACCTTCCAAGCCTTTCTCAGTAGCTAAAACTTTCCAAGTTGATCCTAATTTTTTAAGTCGTGCACTTTCGAATTTCAGAAAATTACGCAGCATAAAACTCATGCTCTCTAAATGCAGAAGATTAGGACCTTGTTCCAGTGGTAGGCCGGGTACGTGCTTAAGCATTAAGTCTTTTAACTGGGACTTTAGCTCTGGAAGCGTTTGTTTAAAGAAGGGTCCTTCCGGATTAGGGCTATGTGGAATTCGCTTTTCGGGTTTTTCAGGATCAGGCAGACTAAAGCCATATTCCAAAAACTCATGCAAGACATTCCCTTGTGCGGGTAGATCCAGCTCTTCCATTAAGCTGTCATCTGGCTTAAGCCCTAAAACCTTTTCATAATAAAATTGCAGCGGGTCTTTGAGGTAGAGGTAGAGGCTACTAGGTGAAAAGCCGCGCTCCGCAATTTCCTCCAATCTTTGCAGCAGGGCCGGACTTTTAGCTATTTGCTCCTGGGATGTGCTTTCTTGGCTGCGCGCAGTGGCAATCTGATTTTTGAAAAGGAGTCGGGCATTTTTTTGCGGCCACTCTAATTCTAATTGCCGCACAAATCGAGAGGGCTCCACTACTCCAATACCGCTGGCAGAGGTGCTGTGTAAGAGGTAAATATTTTGCGCTCTTTGCATGAGGCGGTAAAAGTGATAGGCAAAAACCGCATCTTTTTCCAGATAGGTAGGCAGGCCAAATTTGCGTTTCACATCGAAGGGTAGCAGGCTGCTCTCGGAGCGTCCTTTGGGCAAAACACCTTCATTAAGGCTGAGCACCACAATTTGCTTGAAATCCAGACAGCGCGTTTCCAACCAACCCATAACCTGCATTCCTTGCAGTGGTTCGCCACGAAGATCGATTCCAAGGTCCGGTAATAGCTCTCGGTAAAACTGTAAACTTTGCTTAAAGCTCTCCAAATAAGGAAAGCGGCTCAAGGTATCAGCGCTTTGTTTAAAGAGCTGGTAAAAAGCAAAAAGCCCCTCTTGAAGACTGGATTGGTCCACTAAGAGCTCCAAACCAGCTTCACAGAAATCCGCCAGCCGCCGGTATTGTTCGCTAATGGTTTGATCGATTTTAAAGTAATCAGCCGATAAAGGATTCATTAAATGCTCAAGGCCCAAATCCATGAAGCTGGGATAGAGCGCATTTTTGAGGTGCATTTCGGCTCGGATTTCCTGAAGCTGGTAGGCGGATGAGCCGGCAATTTTATGAGTAATCGGATGATTGAGAAAGGCTTCCCAGCGTTTAAAATGATAGCGCGCCCAACTATCTTTTGTCTTCTTGCCATTCCGTTCCGCTTCCAGAGGGAAGTCCAGCAGTATTTCAAAAAATCCAGCCAATGGGGAATGCTGCAAGCCCAAGCCCATACTGAGGTTCAAGCTGGGGAAATTAGGGTGAATACTATTGAGAAAGGCAGGAAGTAAAGCCTCATCACTTAAAACCATAGCAGTTTGGGCCAGGTCGTCTTTACTTTGCTCACTTAGTAGATTACTTGCAATTATCGATTGGAGATTAGATCCGGCTACGGCAATGCTTTCCACCTTTCGGGTACCATGGGCTAATTCATCATGCAAACCATAAAAGGCATCGTGTTTTTGCAGTCGCTTTACCAAGGGCGAGTTTCGTAAGAAATGTCCTGCTTCTTGTTCCGGATCTTCGAAATAGTAAGAGTCCACATCCCAATAAAACTGAGCTATGCCTGCTTCGTAGAGATGAAGCAAGGCCTTTTCTTCGGCATTATTAAGCGCATTGAAGCCAATAAAGTAGAACTGCTCGTACTCTTCAGCAATGGCCTTGGTTTCATTTTGGACTTTTTCGGCGAAAGCCCGATAAGCCAAACCTTGCCAGGCTTTTCCTTCCGTTAACAAGCTTTGTTTGAGCTCCTGATAAACCTCAGCCAAAGCGGGCCAAAATTTAAGGTAATCATCGAGCATACGGGTGTGTTCTCCCGGTTCAAGGTTCCATTGCTCAATGCGTTTCAGATCACCCAGATAAGCGAAGATCTGATCTGGCTCAATCAGATAGCGATCGATCTCATTAAAGTCCTGCAAGAGCGCTCTGCCCCAGCGATTGTATTCCTCAAATTTCAGATCTGACCGAACCGAATTCCGCAGGCATTCAAAGAGCCGGAAATAAAGCTCGGGTCGCGAAACGGCTTCCAAGCCTGTAAGTTCGAAAATCAACTCCTCGATGCTTAAGAAGCGAGGGGCCAAACTGGGCTTATCCAATTGGGACTCCAGGGCTTTTTGCAGAAAAATCCCGGCTCTTCGGCTAGGTAATATTACCGTATGCCGATGGAGAGGAAGCGGTTGGCTGAGCAGGAATTGCGCAACTTGATCGAGAAATGAGCTCAATGTGGCGGTCTTTTCTACGAAGAACGGGAAAATGCGGCTAGGGCGCAATCAAAATCCTAGAGGGCTCTTAAGGCTTCCAGAACTTCAGAAGGGTCGGACCTTTGGGTATAGTCGGGGTCGAAGTGCCGCCAGCGGATAATACCCTCTTGATCGATTAGAAAAGTTGCGGGTACCGGCAAGAGCTCTCGCTCATCACCATGTGCTTCGCTGAGCTTGGCGCCTAGAATAGTATTGTATTTAAAGCGGGTACCGGCGGAGGGCAAAAAGGCCAGATTGTAGGCAATTATAGTTTGATAAGCGGAGTCATAAAGCAAGCTGAAACCGGCTTCCGTTTTTTCCTGCATCTCTTGCAGGTATTCGGGCTTTTCTGGTGAAATAGCAAAGAGTTGAGCACCTTCCATTTCGAGGGAATCGCGAATCGCCTCCAAAGCAGATAAATGGCGATTGCAATAAGGGCACCATTGTCCGCGGTAAAAAACCAAAACGATGGGACCTTTTTTCAGGGCTTCACTTAGGGAAATACTTTGGCCTTCTTCATTCTGTAAAGTGGGCAAAGGGGCTTGGTCGCCAATGGCAAGGCCTTGGACACTATCTAAATCCTGGCTGCAGGCACTAAAGAGGAATAGAGAGAAAAGGGCACTAAAAAGATATCGTAACATGTAAATAGGGTTTTGGGAAGAATAAAGAACGGGCCGAGTCAGAAGAACCAAGAAAAAGTCCCGGCCCGCTCTTCTTAAATATTTTCAAGGGCTTCAGTAAAAGCCTTGCGAATCTTTTCAGTGCTTTTTGAAACACTAATTTTATCGAGCACCTTCTTGGAAGTGGGATGTACAAAGTAGATACGGCCGGTCCCATTGTTCTCGGCGCTAAAGTTTTCTAAACCGGCTTTCATCAGAATTTTCTGACTGGCCGCTTTGCTTTCCTCGGTGCTCAAATCATTAACGATAATTTGGTAGGATGCGTTTGCCTGATAGCTAGAAAGAATATCATTTTCTACTCTCTCGCCATGCTTTTGGCAAAGTGGACACCAATCGGCTGTATTTACAACAACAATTAGGGCTTCCGAAAGTTCAGCGGCTGCTGGATTTGAGGCATTTTGATTGAAGGAAGATAAGCTTAAGATCAAGCTTAGACTTAGCAATAAAGTTTTCATATATGGATATTTTTATTGCTATACGGACGAGTTGAGAACTGAAGCCTTACAACTAGGCAGAGCCCTTTTCGCGAATTTTAGTCTTGAGCTCTTCTTTGAATTCCGGATGTTCCTTGGGCTTGCGATCCTCAAAGTACTGGCCGATAAAGTCATTGATTCGGCCACTTTGCTTTTCATAATGCCTGCAGAAAACGCAAATACTCAGATGCAGACGTAATTGCATGCCTTGAATAGGGCCTAATTTCCCCTCCTCCTTTTTTTGAATGAGGGCACTGGCTTCCTGACAACTTAATATGAGAGATTGTAAAAGCTTCATGATTTCCAATACACTTCAAGGCATTTTTTCAAAGACAGCTTGGCGCGATGAATAATTTGCCAATAGTTGGACGTACTGATATTGAACTCCTGACTAATGTCCTGACCTTTCTCCTGAGCAAAGTATTTGGCGGCGATAATATCTCGCCAAGCTTGAGGTAAAGCATTTAGGCATTGTTCGAAGAGGCTGCGAAATTCTTCTTGATCCATGAGGGTTTCATCCTCTTCCCAACCACTTTGGAAGATTTCGGTACGCCAGTGCTCTTCGGTATCAAAATGCGATCGCTCCGGGCCATCATCATCAGAAGCTTGACCTTCAAAAATGTTTTTTCGATAATAGGCAGAGCGGAAATAGTCGACAATTTTGTTGCGGAGGATTCGCGATAACCAGGTTTTAGGATTGCTATCACCCTTAAACTGATGATAGTTTTCGAAAGCCGCAATAAAGGTTTCCTGAACCATGTCCTGAGCTAAGGCTGAATCACCGGTACGGTATTCGGCCCAGTGCAAGAGCTCATCGCTGTATTGGTCGATCCAGGATTCTATGATTTGTGCGGACACGTGCTGGGGTTTCGGCGACAAAGGAAACTAAAATCAAAAAAATAGGATTGAATTATTTGTGGATATCGAATAAGCCTATACTTTTGTGAGTGATTACTCACCATGACTGAAAAGCAAGAACAGATACTTAAAACGGCCCTGCAGTTATTTGCGGAGAAGGGCTATGATGGCACTTCCACTGCCAAGGTGGCCAAGGCGGCCGGGGTATCCGAAGGTTTGATTTTTCGGCACTTTACCAATAAAGAAGGTCTTTTAAAGGCGGTATTGGAGCAGGGTCATGAAAAGGTCAATCAACTCTATATTCAATTTAGCCAGGAAGAAAATCCACGCAAACGTTTAAAGAGCATTCTGGACTTTGTATTTACAGTACCGCCAGAGGATCATGATTTTTGGCGCTTGATTTATGCCCTGAAGTGGCAGACAGACACTTATGATGATAGCGCCACTGCTCCCTTAAAGGCTATGCTAAAAGGCATTTTTGAGGAAATGCACTACCAAGAGCCGGAGGCCGAAGCAGAGTTGGTGATGATACTCCTCGATGGATTGGTTACGGCGATTTTGTTGCGTAAACCCAAAGAATTAAGGCAGGTGCAAAACTTATTGCATTCAAGATATATGCTCTAAAAAAATTTACCCCGAAGCATAAGTAATTAATCACTTACAATTAGATTATGAAAAAACAAGTCATTTTAGTAACCGGAGCCTCTTCTGGAATGGGTAAAGATTTTGCCCTGGATTTAATCAAACAAGGTCATATCGTATATGGTGCTGCGCGCCGGATCGACAAAATGGAGGATATCCTAAATGCAGGTGGACATGCCCTGGCTATGGATATCACCAAGGAATCTGAAGTAGAGGCCGTAGTAAAAACCATTATTGAAGAGCAAGGGCATATTGATGTATTGGTTAACAATGCAGGTTATGCCGTTTATGGAGCGGTAGAAACCGTTTCCATAGAAGATGCGCGTCGGCAATTTGAGGTAAATCTATTTGGTTTAGCCAGCCTTACCCAAAAGGTATTGCCCTATATGCGAGAGGCGAAGAAGGGAAAAATTGTTAATATTTCTTCAGTGGGTGGGAAGGTCTACACCCCTCTAGGCGCCTGGTATCATGCCACCAAGCATGCGCTGGAAGGTTGGTCCGATTGTTTACGTTTGGAATTAGCCCCCTTCAATATTGATGTGGTATTAATTGAACCAGGCGTAATTCTTACCGAATTCGGAGACGTTATGATGGATCCGATGATTGCCAGAGCTCAAGGAACAGCCTATGAAGGAATGACCAGTACAGTCGCTAAAGCCACTAAACAAATGTATCTTGATGGTCAAGGCTCACCAGCTTCAGTGATTACGGGTCTGGTAAACAGGGCGATAGCTAGCCCGAAGCCAAAAACTCGCTATGCAGGGGGAAGAATGGCCAAACCAATGATCTTTATTCGACGTTACTTCAGTGATCGATTCTTTGACAGAATCATCATGAGCCAAGTAAAATAATGCTCTTTTTTAAACAATGGATCGGGCCGGTGCCTCATAACCACCGGCCTTTTTTTATGCCTTTTTGCGAGCCAGTGCACCACGGTTTTGATACAGCACTAATGCAGATACGATAAATAGAATCACATTAGTGGCTATGGGTTCTTCTCTTTCCCAATGCGTATAAGCGGCGCCAATCATTAGAATCATAAATCCCAAACTGGCCAACGGCACTAAAACCTTAAAGGACTTAATCCTCAGGCTAAGAATTAAAGCCAAGCCTCCCAAAGCTTCAAGAGCACCAATAATTTTAATAAAGCCGGCAGAAAACTCTTCGGCCCAGGTCATACCTTCGGTTACCAGCATTTCGGAATAAGGGGTGAAAAGCTTCATTGTACCTACCATAAGAAAAATTAGGGCTAACAGTACTTGAACTATAATTTTAATGATTTGCATGATTTAAATTTTGAATCTCTAATAATGAGACGAGGAAGGTATTAAATCCTTATCAAGTTAGATCTTGATAAAATCAATATGTAATGTCGTAAAAGTCTAAAAAATAGCTACTTTGAGGCATCAATAAATTAAAGCATATGAAAAAACCCCTACTATTTACCTTATTGGGAAGTATGAGCATGGCCTTAAGTGCCCAGCAATTACCGCGTGCTGAAGCCTCAGAGGGCTATCAAGAAGTAAAGCCTCACAATACTGCTTTTCAGTATCGGCCAGAATCCTCGGCTCAAGCCGTTATTTGGTCGGAAGACTTTGCCAATGGCATTCCCGCAGGTTGGTCGCAAAACGGAACTCCGGCCTTAGCCCTTTGGGAATACCGTGGTCCCAATACCGCTCCGCCCGATACCGTAGGTTCCCGAGGATGTTGGGCTGGCCCTAATAATTCAGGTAATCTTGGAGCGCCGATTAACTCTCCCACTCGTTCCAATGGATTTATGATTTTTGATTCGGATTTCTTGCATTCCAATGGAGATCGTGCTACCAATGGCTCGGGTCCGGTACCAGCGCCGCATGTGGGTCGTCTGCGCACGGATACCATCGACCTTAGTGCGCATTCAGGTGCAGAAATTGGCTTCTATATGTATGCCCGTCGTTTTCAATCGGCCTGGTATGTAGCTGTAAGTACCGATGGTGGTGTGACTTTCCCCGATACGGTGGAAGCATTTCCAACCAGCGAAGTAGCAGTGAATGCCTCTACTGATCAGAATGCTTATTACCGTGCAAACCTCTCCAGCTTTGTGGCAAACCAAAGTTATGTGGTACTGGAATTTGTTTTTGATGGTACCGTGAGCAATAGTAATGGCTCTGGTCGTTATTATTGGATGATCGACGATATCGAATTATTAACTCCACCCGAAAATTCACTGGTATTTACCCGTGCTACCGCACCTGGCGCCACTGGTCAAGCACCAGCGCATGACATTATATTCGATAACAATAGCAGCTATCCTAAATACATGCATTTGTCGGATAAGCAAACGGTGCCGATCACCTTCGATAGTAATATTTACAACTACGGAACCAATGCTCAAAGCAATGTAGCGCTGGCCGTGGAAATTCTGGACTCGAATAATGCCGTGGCTGGAACCGTGTTCTCGCCCACCGTAGCCACTTTGGCACCTTATGATACGGCCTATTATACCACGTTAACTACCTCCGCCTGGACACCTCCTTTCCCAGGGAATTTCAAACTGGTTTATAAGGCCATTTCCGATAGTATCCCCCTGGCATCAACCACTGCAGCAGATACTTTCAATTTTTCTTATGGAGATACTTACTCAATTGATGATAAGGTGGCAGATAATTACTTTGGAACCAATACCGGTACCAATGGAATGATTGCCATTGGAGTACTCTTCAATTTGGAAGATCCCGATCAACATCCTTATGGTAATGGTACTAGTGTATACATCCAGGGAATGGAAATGCAAATGAGCTGTTTAACCGACTCCACCGCTGACATGGAAATAGCCATATACGATACGATCGGTTTTGCGTTTAATGCAGGATTCCCGGCAGGAAAAAACCCTATTTACCGCAAGGTATTCTCCTTTGATGGCACCGTACCCTGTAATTTGGTTAACTTCTCCTTTGAGGATGCTAATGGCAAGCCCTTAGAAATTCCGGCCGATACCTATTATTTTGTAGCGAGCTTATTTCCCAATGCTCCAGATGGAGTAATTCGTTTTGCCAATAGCACCAATTGGGGTCAGCCTACCTATGCATCGGTATTCCAGAATCAAAATGGAAGTTGGTTCAGTGGCTTTAGCAATAGCACCACCTTTGAAGCACCTCACTATCGTTTGAACATGGCGAATCCAACCAATATCAATTTGGTGGAAAATGATTTGGCAGAGTTTCAGGTTTACCCAAACCCCACTACCGGGAAGGGTCTAATCGAGTTTACAGAGCTTGGTCAATACAATTTGGCAGTTTACTCCCTGGCAGGAGAAAAAGTACATGAAGCTCAATTGGCTATTAATGCGCATGAGAAATATGAGCTTAATCTCGATCATTTAGCCAGCGGAACTTACCTTCTAAAACTTCAGAATGGTTCAGAAGAAGCTAAAACAGTGAAGCTTACTATTCAGAAATAATTTTTTTCTCGAGAACTATTGGCCGTCCCTTCTTATTGATGGGGCGGCTTTTTTTATGCCTTATCCAGAAAATCTAAATAGGTATTAGCCTGAATTCGGAATTGCCATTTAGGGGCCTGATAATAGCTTCTTTGTTTCAGCTCATCAAGCTTGGACCACAGCCTCGGCAGTTCTTCTTTAGGGTATAAAAAAGCTCCGTCCTCAAATTCATCAGCACCAGGACTACCAGCTTCGATAAGCATTGGCACTTTAAAAGCCAAAGCCATGTTCCAGGAACCTGAAATTTGTTTTTGATACAGCTCGCCACTGGCTTGGTCTTTATGAATTAAAGGCAGTACGAAATCGGCTTGAGCCAGATAAGCGTAGAAAGCCTCATTGGGAACGAAATTATCCCAGATTTGGAAGAAGCTCTCTAGTTGCCGCTTCTTTAACTCTGCTTCAAATTCATTTCCATTTCCATGGCTGTGTTTGGATTTGCCTAAAAGAATAAAACGCAGTTTTGGATTTAGAGAATTGGGGCTTAAACTATCCAATAGAGCCAGGTAATCACGACGCTTATATTCCAGTTGACCGGGAACCACAATCCAGGTTTCGTCAATGGGTTTTCGAAAAGCTTCATCAATGGTGAAGTCAGGGAGAAAACCAGCGTAGAAATGCCCGTAATTTAATTTGGGTTTTAAGGATGGGGCTTTCGCCTGAAGGTATTCCGCCAGAAAGTAATAGTTCTTTAAATAGAGGCTAATTAATTTTTGGGTAGTACTGCTTTCAAGCTTGCGCAGATGGTGTAAAACGCCGTAAACCTTCCAGGGTTTTTTAGGGCGCAGCCATAGGAAGTTGCGAACCGTTTTACCACTGGCTGTATTAATCACCACTTTTTGAATGCCCATTTGCCTTAATCGGCGATGTAAGTCAATTAAATCGCTACGCTTAGGCAGGGCCGGAATAAAGAATACTTGATGAGAGGGATAGTCAAAAAGACGTTCCTTCAAAGCTTCAGAAACAAAGAGAAAGACTTCATGCTTTGCGCTCTCTTTAAGAAAGCGATATTGCGGATATAGGACTTCGTCGTGGGAAGTGCCAAATTCGATTAAGGCAACTTTTGTCAAGGCAGGATTTAAAAGCGTAAACTTAATCCAATCCCATTATTTTGGATCAATAGATGGGCTTTAAGGCCTTCTCGCATCTTCTCATTATAGAGCATGATAGCCTTTTCTGCCTTATGTTGAGAGCTGATCTCCAGTGGAATGGAAACACCCCAGAAGCCCAGGCCTATTAAACTCATATTGTAATTCGGAGTACGCCCAATAGCCGCACTAAATAAGGGGTAAATAGCCAGGAAGGTTCCAGACACTTGCAGGAAACGTGCAAGGTCATGTTGATTATTCGCCTTTCGAATCAGGATATTCGCCTTTGCATTTCCTTCAAAGAGATCAATCAGTTCAGAAAGTTTGTATTCAACGGTGTCTTGATGGAACTTCTTGGACCAAAAATTTCCTTCAATCTCTAAAGGACTAAATTCCTGAGCCTGAAGGCTGGAGGCCGCAATACAAATTACTAGTATGGAAAGGAAAAAACTTTTCATTCTCATGCAAAACTAAGCTAATCAATTGCCATTAGTCTTTTAATAGAAAGAACTTCTATCTAAAATCGTATGTGAAAGGGTGATTTTAACCTTTTAAGCAGCTTCTAGGCCACCCGAATTCTGAATAATAGAATGCTAAACGTTTGATTAATGGTTTGCTAAACGTTTAATCTGGCTTTAAGCCTGAAGAGGACCTCAACTTTGTTTCTCAATCTATAAAACCAAAATCATGAGTGATTTAAGAAATCGCGTGTCTTTAATCGGACATGTGGGTGCTGATCCTGAGGTAAAAAGCTTCGATTCGAAAGGCAAGTTGGCTAAGTTTTCCATCGCCACCAATGAAACCTACCAAAATGGCAAAGGGGAAAAAGTAACCGAAACCCAATGGCATAATGTAGTGGCCTGGAATGGCTTGGCCGGGGTGATTGAGAAGCATGTTAAGAAGGGCAGTTTCCTAATCGTTGAAGGCAAAATTGTGAATCGGGCCTATTCGGCTAAGGAAGGTGAAAAGCGCTATATAACGGAGATCATTGCCAATAGCATGAATTTCCTGGGCGCCAAACCCGAATAGCCTTTTGGGATAGTTAGGTGGAAGCCCTTTCGGATTTACCGGAAGGGCTTTTTTCGTTCAGAGCATAACCATTCGGAGGATGTATCTTTGTTCAAAATTTGATTTATGTCGGCAAACTGGACTACCGTAAAAGAATACCAGGATATCACCTATAAGAAATCAGGAGATGGCGTAGCGCGTATCGCCTTTAATCGCCCCGAAGTACGAAATGCTTTTCGCCCTAAAACCGTTGCGGAGCTCTATGAAGCTTTTTTGGATGCACGTGAGGATACTTCGATTGGAGTTGTACTATTCAGTGCCGAGGGCCCTTCTCCCAAGGATGGGATCTATTCTTTCTGCAGCGGTGGCGATCAAAATGCCCGTGGCCATCAAGGTTATGTGGATGATGATGGAATGCCTCGTTTGAATATTCTCGAAGTTCAGCGCTTAATTCGCTTTATGCCCAAAGTGGTAATTGCGGTGGTCCCAGGATGGGCTGTTGGTGGTGGTCATAGCTTGCACGTTGTGTGCGATCTCACTTTAGCCAGTAAGGAGCATGCCATTTTTAAACAAACGGATGCCGATGTTACCAGCTTCGACGGTGGCTACGGTTCTGCTTATTTAGCGAAAATGGTAGGCCAGAAGAAAGCTCGTGAAATCTTCTTCCTCGGCCGTAATTATAGCGCAGATGATGCTGTGGATATGGGAATGGTAAATGCCTCAATTCCACATGCCGAATTAGAAGATACTGCTTACCAGTGGGCTCGTGAGATTTTGGAGAAATCACCGACCTCCATCAAAATGCTGAAGTTCGCCTTTAACCTTACCGATGATGGTATGGTAGGGCAGCAAGTATTTGCCGGAGAGGCCACTCGTTTGGCTTATATGACCGACGAAGCGAAAGAAGGTCGTAATGCATTCTTAGAAAAGCGGAAGCCCGACTTTAAAGACATTAAATGGATTCCATAGTGCCCAATTATCGTCCTCAAGCTGGAGATTATCCAAGTTATTATCAGAACTACTTTTCCTGGGCGACTGAGGATCAGCCATTTTTAGAGAGCTTTCAATATGCCATTCAAGACGGATTGGAGTTTTGGCATAATATCAAGGAAAGTGAATCAGAATATAGCTATGAAGTGGGTAAATGGACGATCAAGGAATTAATGCAACACATTATCGATGTGGAGCGGGTCTTTGTTTACAGAGCAATGTCTATTGTACGCGGAGAAACTAAAGTATTACCGGGATTTGACCATGATGCATATGTGGAAAACAGTGCGGCAAATGATCGATCTTGGGCTAGTTTATTGCATGAATACCAGCATCTAAAGCAATCTACTTTTGATTTCTTTGAATCCTTAAATGCCAATCAATGGCAGGCAAAAGGCGAGATAGAAGCAGGGAAAGTTTCATTATTGGCTATTGCTTATATCTTGGTGGGCCATGATAAGCATCATCAAAAAATTGTTAAAGAACGCTATCTGGTAAAATTGCGCAAGGCCTGACAAGGCAAGCCTAAACCATCGCCCTACTTTTGAATTGAAATAGGATAGTTGATGGTTAGGGCGTATTAACACTAGGGACCCGGCCCATCACAAAATTTTTCCCGGCTATTGTTTCAAACAGTGGCCGGGAAATTTTTTTAGTCGCGGTAAAAAAGCTCCTGATCGATGTAATTCCAAACCGCTGGAGGAAGCATATAACTCACATCTTTTCCTTCTTTAATGGCTTCTCTAATTTCGGTAGAAGCAATTTCAATAATGGGTGATTTGGTAATATGAACTTTAGGATGATTGGCTAATTCGCCACCGTCGCTGGCAATGCGCGGATATACATAAAGTTCGTGCTGTTCAAGAATACTCTCGAAATTACGCCAGCGGGGGAAACTTTCTAAATTGTCTTCACCCATAATGAGGTGAAAGCTATACTCCGGATGGCTTTCCTCTAAATGCACCAGGGTATTGGCAGTATATGAGGGTTGAGGTAGTCCGAATTCAACATCGCTTACACGTAATTTATAATGATCACCAATGGCCAGATTTACCATATGCAGGCGTTGACGATCGTCAAGTAAGCTACTTTTCTTTTTATGAGGATTATGGGGTGTAACCACAAACCAAACTTCTTCCAGGTCGGTAAATTCCAGCATGTATTGGGCAATAATGCAATGGCCCACATGGATAGGATTGAAGGTGCCGAAGTACAGTCCTACTTTTTTCTTCATTTTCCTAAAAAGAGTTTTACCAATTGGTAAGCTTCAGTCTTTGCGATGTCGAGATCTTTATTCAGTAGGATATGATCAAAACGGTCGGAGCGACCAATTTCTTTGCGGGCCTTGGCCATACGCTGACGAATTTTATCATCACTATCCGTATCCCGACTTCTTAGGCGACGTTCAAGTTCCTCCTCATTGGGAGGCATCACAAAAATCGCCAGGGCCTGATCCCCATAGAGGCTTTTCAGGTTTAAACCTCCAACCACATCAATATCGAAGATTACATTTTTACCTTCTTTCCAAAGACGATCAATCTCAGAGCGAAGGGTACCGTACTTGGTACCGGCGTACACCTCTTCCCATTCCAGAAAAGCACCATTTTCTACCTTTTTATTAAACTCTTCATTAGATAAAAAGTAATAGTCTTTTCCGTGCTGCTCTTTTCCGCGTGCGGCACGACTGGTAGCAGAAATGCTAAAAGCTAATTCCAATTCTGGCTGCTGGAGCAGATGACGAACTAAGGTGGTTTTTCCGGCTCCGGAGGGAGCGGAGAAGATGATCATTTTGTTCTTTCGGGACATGCTTTTCCTTTTAGAGGATATTGAGGGCTTGCTCCTTTATTTTTTCCAGCTCGTCTTTCATCTCCACAACGAGGCGTTGCATTTCAGCGTGATTGGCTTTGCTGCCTAAGGTGTTAATCTCGCGACCAATTTCTTGACTCACAAAACCGAGTTTTTTTCCTACCATATTCCCTTCTTCCATTAATTCACGGAAGTATTGAATATGAGAGCTTAAGCGAACTTTTTCTTCGGTGATATCGTATTTCTCGAGGTAGTAAATCAGTTCTTGCTCAAAGCGCTCCTGATCCACATCGCTCTTTAATTGCTCCAGACTGCGCATGAGCTTGTCCTTTACACGCTGACGTCTTTCTTCTTCCAGGGGAACCACCTTGGCTTGAGCCTCTTCGATGTTTTGCAATCGTAATTGAAGATCTTCCGCCAAACGGCTGCCTTCGCTGGCTCTAAATTCTTTGAGGGCATCCAGCGTGTTTAAGAGACCTTGTTCTAAAACTTTCCACTCCTCATCGCCCAATTCATCCTGAGCACTTTGTAAAACATCGGGCAAACGCATTACAGATCCCAAAAGATCGCCGCTGGTTCCGGTGGCATCACTCAATTGCTTGAGCTGCTTTAAATAGCCTTCAGCCAGTTCCATGTTAATCCGAGGAGCACTCTCGATACCGGTAATTTCCACATTGATATTGCAATCGATTTTTCCCCGAATTAAAGATTCTGAGATTAATTGACGAATATCTCCTTCCTTACTCCGATAGAGTGAGGGTAAGCGCAAATTGATATCGGCCTGCTTGCTGTTCAGGCTCTTCATCTCGATGCTAATCTTCTTACCCGGCAATTGCAAAACCTTTTTGCCAAAGCCGGTCATACTGTACAAAGGCGTCATAGGCGGCAAAGGTAAGTTATTGTGTCCGCTTGCGATTGTAAAAGGATACGAGATATACTCCGCTGAATATCAGCAGAGCAGCAATGAGCATATGGCTCTCTGGATGATCGCTGCCTACCAATACTGCAGCGGCAGTGGCAATGAGTGGTTGCAGGTAGATATAGAAACTTACTGTGGTGGAGCTTACGGTTTTAAGAGCGTAAATATTAAGCAGGTAAGCCAGGAAGGTGGTGCCAACGACTACAAAAGTTATTTCCCAGTAAATCTTGCCAGGAATACTGAGCCAATCAATTGCAGGGATTTGTCCAATTCCAAAAGGAAAGGCAAAAAACCAACCCGCAAGGAAAACCCATTTAATCACAGTTAGCGGACGGTATTTCTGCATTAAAGGCTTAACCACTACCAAATAGGCTGCATAGGAAAGGGCATTGAGCATCACCAGGATATTACCCAGCGACTCTCCTTTTTGAAAGAGATTATTGAGAGATTGCCCTTGGCTGATAAGATAGAGCGCTCCGCTTAGGCCCAGGGTGATACCCATAATACGGGGCCAGGTTAATGGTGCCTTGAGGAAAATAGCTGCCAGAATTAATACCATGATCGGATTGGTAGTCATGATAACCGCTGCACTAATAGGACTGGTAATATTGAGGCCTTCGAAAAAGAGGAGTTGATTACTGGCAACTCCGAACAGGCCGGCACCAATGATTCGCAGCCAATCTTTACGGTCGATTTTTTCCTGGGTGCCGCCAATGCTAAAAGCAAAGAAGAGCAAGACGGCTCCGCTAATGCGTAATAAAATAAAGGCCCGTGGCTGTAAAAATTCGGGCATAACATCTTTGGCTATGGAGTAGTTGAGCCCATAAATCAGGGCAACTCCAAGCAGAGCAAGATGAGCTTTTATTTTATCGAGATCGCGCATTTACTGAGCGCAAAAGTCCGTAAAAACTCGATGGGAAATGCTTCCGACTAGCAATCAAATCATAGAGCTTAATGATCTTGCCCATAACGCCTTTTCAGTTCATCCAAAATTTCATGCAAACCTTCGGTGCGGATTACAAAAAGAGTTTCCAATAGAACTCCAATTCGCCCTTTGGGCCAACCTTGAGCATAAAACCACTCCAAATAATAAGTGGGCACATCACAGAGCTTACGACCTTGATATTTACCAAAGGGCATTTCGGTGCGAACAATGTCAATTAAGACTTTGGGGTCTCCCAGAGGTTGACTAGTCATGTAAAAGCTGAAAAATTACAGGATATTTGGTTGCTTCTGGCTGGCCGAATTTATCATAATACTGCCAGTATTGGTAATTGGTATCCGGTTGATTGATGTAGATCGTTCGTTGTACAGGGCGTAAATCGGTATCGAATAATAGGGTGATGGTGCTATCGTACAAATAATTGGGGCTGGGAAAATGATGGCGTTTGGAGAGCGAATAGAGCTGGCCGTTACGACGAAAGGCTGAATCAATTTGCCAATCATTTGCGCAGGTGCAGTGGGAAGAGTAGCGCCAATTTCCCTTTATCATATAGAATTGACTCCGTTCACAGGAAATAGAATCTTCAATGAAAATTTGATCTATTGCATGGCGGTACTCTCCTGGTTGCGGGCTTAAGCTAGGCAGCTTAATATGGCTGCGATGGTATTCCCAGGAACAAGCGGCCAGGAAAAACAGCAGCAGAATGGAAATGCGCCTAACAACCATAGCTAAAGTGAAGTACAAGGAAATAGGCTTGCAGTAATTTACCCTTTCGATAAACCTCAATTTTAATTCGCGCTTGAGGAATGGAATAATTGGCGGGCTTATTTAAGTAAAGGAATTCAGCCGTGGTGCCACCCATTTCGCCAGGGTATTCAATTAGCGTGTCATGTAGCGCTAGCTTTTCGAATAGTCTTTTCGGTGGGTCCTCATAGCTGCCGGCATTAAACTGGGGAAAGCGAAAAGACTTTTCTTCAAAATCTAAAAATTGGTAGGGACTCCATTCTTGCCAGCTTTGTCGATTCTTTAGCCACTTGGAATAGTTGCCGGTAGGGTCATTGGCAGCATGAGGGTATACCTGGGTCACGCTTTTGAGCTTACTTAGATAGAGCTTCAGACTTAGGTCAGAATCCAGAATTTCCGGGCGGAATTTCTTTTGGAAGAAATAGAGGCCTGGTGCCTCATAAATATGAATGCTATCTCCTTCTTTTTGCTGTTCAAAACGCCCTTGGAGGATAAAGGCAAATGAGCCAAAATCAAGATAGGTAGTTCCCAGGCTGTCTTTTAAGTCCGCTTTTCCCAGGAATCCCTTTAGTGTATCAATTGCCGGAAGGCTGTCGTTATTGGATTTCTTGGTGGCAAGGCTGTCTTGATCAACGTCCAAATTAGCATCCTCTGATGTGGGATTTTGCTGACAAGCACCTAATATCAAGAGAAAGAAGATCCAGCGTTTTTTCATGTTTCTAAGGTCCGAAAAAACGACTTTGGTTTAGTACTTAACCATTGTGGATAAGCAGTCTTACTGCCAAAATTTGGCAGAGTGTAAACTGTCATCCGGATATTGTGCCAGTTGTACTCGGAAATAAGTATTGAGGAATTAGATTCCGCCGCCGCCTTTGTTTAGCATAATTTGAGATTTATTCTGTTGCAAGAAAGGAAAAGCCTTTTAAAATGAAACGCAATTTGTGGAAATTTATGTTCAATTGTTTGTTAATAGGCACTTTATGCCGTTTGAAACTTTAACCAGATTTCATCTTCGGGCATTAACCTTTTATGAATCGGAAAGGGTACATTTTCTCTTTCTGAAGCCAATTCAATGGTTTTAGTCGTTCGATTTCCAGATTTTGCATGTCGAAGTTCCAGGGTGATGTTTAGGTCTTGAGGGGTTTTATTACTTACAGTGAGGTCTATTTTATTAGTGAATCGCTTATTGGAAATGTAGAATCCATCATCGTCTTTGCTGCCATTTAACTTTTCCCAAATTGACCATGACATCCTTGCAATTGCGGCTCCGTTTTTACTGATTGTGAAAGGAGGGATTATATGCTCATAAACCTGCTCTTTTAATGGGATGCCAGGACTCGAGTCGATTACAATTTGATCTTCACTAGCATCAACAGAGGGATTTTCATTTTTAATACTTGCATGATAAATAGTGCCATAGTCCAAGCCAACTAAATAGGAGGCCTCAATCCCTATTGCATTTTCTGGGATTGTAAAAGAATCGTTGGAACACATATTTAATATGCGATGGTTTACATCGGCATATACTTTAATTAAGTTTTCATTAGGGTTCAACTGGGTTAGCACAATTGAAATTTCAGAGCTTTCATTCTAAGCTAGAATAGGCGAGATTTGATCGAATAGGTATTCTTTTGCGCTACGATTATTGTTTTTATTGGTAAGTAGTATTCTGTGAATTCTATCCTTAAGATTTAATTCAGAGCCATCTCTCTTCGTAAGTATGAATATTATTATACCAACAATTCCGAAAAAGATAATGTCTTCTGCTAGTGAGGCAGAAAAGGAAATATGGAAATCCTGATTTTCTGAGCGTACAGGAGCGGTGTGCGTTTCACCTTGACTAGTGACTATCAGGGGTTTCACCAATAGGTAGTAATGGATAAACCACCCCAAAATCACTAAAAGGTAGGCAATTAATAAATGCAGTAGTCCTTTTCTAATCCAGTCCTTAAGATCAATCTGGGATATGTAAATCTTCGGACGATTAAATAAGTTGGTTATTGAGATTTTCATGTTGATTGGGCTTTATCCAACCAAAATAAAAATTTCAACTAACTGAAAGTTGATGCACCTAATAATGAGGTGATTATAAATGTTTAATACGCTCTCTCCCGCTTGCCTTCATAGAAGTTTAAGAAAGCCTTGTTTACCACGCGCATTCCACCGGGGGTGGGGAAGTTGCCGGTAAAGTACCAGTCGCCTGTATTGTTAGGTGCGGAGGCATGTAAGTGATCAATTCTTTGGAAGATGATTTTTACTTCAGCTTTCATACCTTCTGGTGTTAGCATTTCCGCCATTTTATCGGAAATCTCCTGAGCCTCGAAAGGGGCGTAAATGTTCTTCACGAAATTCTTCACTTCACTATCGGGTAAATCCTTTTGGGCCAAACATTTTTGGTAGGTGTCATCAATAATAGATTCCATGCCTCTTTCCTTGAGCAATTCAATGGCGGCTCTAAAAGCAGCGAAATCTTCCAATAAGGACATATTAATACCATAGCAATCCGGGTAGCGAATTTGCGGGGCGGAACTTACTACAACAATCTTCTTGGGGCCTAAGCGATCCAGGATACTGAGAATACTTTGCTTGAGAGTGGTACCACGCACAATGCTATCGTCGATAACCACCAGGTTGTCGTCCGATTGAACCGTTTCGTAGGTAACATCATAAACATGGCTCACCAGTTCATCGCGGCTGTTATCCTGGGTGATGAAGGTGCGCATCTTAACATCCTTCCAAAGTGATTTCTCTACCCGAGGGCGAATTGAAAGTAGGGACTCTAGTTTTTCGCTGTCGAGATCCCCTTCGAATTTTAGAATCTTATCCCGCTTACTGCGGTTGAGGTAATCCTCCATACCCTTCACCATACCGTAAAAACTAATTTCGGCGGTATTGGGAATAAAGGAGAATACGGTGTGCTTAAGGTCATGATCTACCTCATTGAGGATGGCCGGACAAACTCTGCGCCCTAGCTCAATTCGCTCACGATAGATATCGGCATCATTACCACGACTGAAATAAATCCGCTCGAAAGAGCAGGCTGTGCGTTCCCCAGGTGTGCGGATTTCCTGCATCTCGGTTTCGCCTGATTTCTTTATTACCAGGGCATGTCCGGGATCAATCTCTTTAATCTGCGCAAAGGGTACATTAAAGGCAGTTTGAATCACCGGCCTTTCGCTGGCTACCACGCAAACTTCATCGTCATCATAATAGAAAGCCGGACGAATACCATTGGGGTCGCGTAAAACAAAGGCATCGCCATGACCAAATAAACCAGCCATAGCATAGCCGCCATCCCAGCGCTTCGCACTTTTACGGAGGATCTTGGGGATGTCTATTTCTTCCGCAATTTTAGGACTGATATCTGATTTACTAAGGCCTTGTTTTTTGAATTTGCGGTAGAGCTTTTCATTTTGCTCATCCAAAAAGTGACCGATTTTCTCCAGGATGGTAACGGTATCCGCTTTTTCCTTGGGATGCTGACCTAATTGTACCAGATTATCAAAGAGCTCATCCACATTGGTCATATTGAAGTTTCCGGCCAAAATCAGGTTACGGGTTAACCAGTTATTCTGACGCAGGAAAGGATGGATGTTCTCGATGCTTTGCCCGCCATAAGTGCCATAGCGCAGGTGACCGAGGTAGAGTTCACCAATAAAGGGAACGTTCTGCTTAAGCCATTCGGGATCATGGATTCGGTCGTCCTGACCTTCGAGGCCTTTGTAAATCCGCTGATTTACACGCTCAAATAGGTCCTGAATGGGGGTTTTATCGATAGAACGGTAACGGCTGATGTAGCGTTTACCAGGAGGCATATCTAGCTTGATGTTCGCCATTCCGGCGCCATCTTGTCCACGATTGTGCTGCTTTTCCATCAGCACATACATTTTGTTTACACCATAGAGTGCAGATCCGTACTTTTCGTGGTAGTAGGAAATGGGTTTCTTTAATCGAACCAGCGCAATGCCGCATTCGTGAGTTATTGCATCGCTCATGACGGGGCTTTAAAAGAGCTGCAAATTTAGCCCTTTTCAGAGAGCGCGAAACTACCTTTATTAGTCCCGCCTATCTCAAATCTACTTTTATCGATATTTAACCACTCCAAAGCGGCATTTGCAAAGATGTCTTCTACTACATTTTGCTCTAATCCCATGTCATTGATAAAGGCACCAATTTCGAGATCGCCCAGCGGGAAGGGGTAGTCACTGCCCAGCATAACGCGTTTAGAGCCTTGCATGCTGAGGATATAATCCAATAATTTGGCATCGTGAGTAATGCTGTCTACCCAGAAATCGCCCACATACTGGCGGGGATTTACATTATTGTGGATGGCTACCAAATCGGGGCGGCAATTAAAACCATGTTCAATTCGGCCTAAGGTGGGTAAGAAGGAACCACCGGCATGGGAGAAACATACTCTTAGTCCAGGAAGGCGTTCCAATACACCTCCAAAGATGAGGGAACAGGCAGCCCTCGAAGTTTCGGCTGGCATGCCTACCAACCAGGGGAGCCAATATTTTCGCATGGATTCCATGCCCATCATATTCCAAGGGTGGATCATAATGGCCATGTCTAATTCTTGAGCCGCTTCAAAGATGGGGAAGAACTCAGGTTCGCTAAGGTTTTTATCATTGATATTAGAACCAATTTGCACCCCTAATAGTCCAATTTCCTTGCAGCGCTCCATTTCCTTTATGGCCAGATCGGCATCCTGCATGGGGATAGTGCCCAGGCCCAGGTAATTTTGAGGATAGTTTTCCGAAAGCTGGGCGATATCATCATTCAGGAACTCACTGAGCGCTTTGGCATCTTTACCTTTAGCCCAATACGAAAACATCACCGGAATGGTACAAACTACTTGCACTTGGGTATCGAACTTTTCATAGTCCTTAATACGGATATCCGGATCCCAACAATTGGGTTGAATGCGACGGAAGAACTTATCGCCCTGCATCATATTCGCCGAACCATCTTGGTTGTGCATTAAGTAAATAAAGTCTCCGTATCCGAATTTCTCCGCGAAGTTGGGGAGGGTCTCGGGGAGAATATGGGTGTGCATATCAATTTTCAGCATGGGTCAAATTTAAAATTTTCGGGCGGGAGCGCAGGATAAAAAATTGTCGACAGATTATTCCTGAATCTTGTTGATAACTTAAGATAGAATTAGTTACATTTGCAGCCCTTTTTTAAGGAAGTATAAAATAGTCAATTCCAAAGTTTTAGACACTTGACACCACAAGCGAAAATTTTTGCGACAAGGAATTCAATGGAGATCGCCCAGAAAATGGCTGATGCTTACGGCTTGCCATTGGGAAAGGTGGAGATCAATGAATTCAGCGACGGGGAGTTTCAACCTTCTTTCGAGGAGACCGTTCGCGGGGGTCGGGTATTCTTGGTAGGCTCAACTATGCAACCCAGTGATAATTTAATGGAGTTGCTTTTAATGTGTGATGCAGCCAAGCGTGCCTCAGCTAAGCACATTACCGTTGTGATGCCATACTTTGGATGGGCGCGTCAGGATCGTAAAGACAAGTCACGAGTTCCCATTGGAGCTAAAATGGTGGCTAATTTATTGATGGCCGCTGGTGCTACCCGCATCATGACTATGGACTTACACGCAGATCAAATTCAAGGTTTCTTCGAAGTTCCGGTGGACCACGTATTTGCTTCCAGCATTTTCGTGCCTCACATTAAAGGCCAGAAACTGGAAGATTTAACCATCGCTTCTCCTGATATGGGAGGTTCTAAACGAGCCAATAACTATGCTAAATGGTTAGAGAGCGAAGTGGTGATTTGCTATAAGCAGCGTAAGAAAGCCAATGTGATCGATAAGATGACAGTAATTGGTGAGGTAGAAGGTCGTAATGTGGTATTGATTGACGATATGGTTGATACTGCAGGAACTTTAACCAAGGCTGCCGATATGTTATTGGCCAAAGGTGCGAAGAGTGTACAAGCTTATTGTACGCACGGTGTACTTTCTGGAAAGGCCATGGAAAGAATCGAAAAATCCAAGCTTAGCCGCTTGGTAATTACCGATACCATCCCTCAAGAACACAAATCGGATAAGATCGAGGTACTTTCGATTGCCGAGTTATTTGCGGGTGTGATGCATAAGGTGCATCATCATGAATCAATCAGTTCACACTTTTTAGAAAATTAAAATTCCCAGATACAATGAGATCAATTAGCATCGAGGGTAAATCAAGAGAGGAGCTCGGCACGAAGAGCGCCAAGTTGTTGCGTCGTGAGGGTATGGTTCCTTGCGTGATCTACGGAGCCGGTCAAAACATTCACTTTTATACCGACAGCCGTAACTTCCAAGAATTACTCTACACTGCCGAAGCCTTAATGGTGGTTATCAATGTAGACGGTACCGAATATAAGTGCGTGGTTCGCGATTCTCAGTTCCACCCTGTAAGCAGCGAAGTAGAGCATGTAGACTTCTTCCAGATTACTGATGGTAAGCCATTCGAAGCTACTGTGCCCATTAACCTGGTAGGTAATGCTCGTGGTGTACGTAATGGTGGTAAGTTGAAATTCACCTTACGTCGCGTTAAAGTATTAGGTACTGAAGAAAACCTTCCCGGAGTAATTGATCTCAATATCGAAAGCCTTCGTATTGGTCAGTCTTTACGTGTGAAAGACGTTAAAACTGAAGGATTCGAAATTCTGGGTGATGGTGGACGTACCGTAGTAGCTGTTCGTACTTCTCGTAATGCTGTTGATGATAGCAACGATGAAGAAGAAGGCGAAGGTGAAGGTGCTGAAGCTGCGACTGAAGAGTCTGCTGAAGCCTAAGCTTTTTTCGGGTGTCCACTTACCTCATAGCCGGATTAGGAAATATTGGGCCAGAGTATGAGGGAACCCGTCATAATATAGGATTTGATGTGCTGGACCGGCTTATTGCTGGCTCCGGCACTTCTTTTTCTACGGAGCGCTATGCCAGTCGCGCCGAGCTGAAAGTAAAGAACAAGAAGCTCATTCTTATTAAGCCTACCACCTATATGAATCTCAGTGGTAAGGCGGTAAATTACTGGCTTCAACAAGAAAAAATTCCATTGCATCAGTTATTGGTGGTAGTTGATGATTTAGCCCTCGATCCCGGAACCTTGCGTTTAAAGCTTAAGGGAAGTGACGGCGGTCAGAATGGCCTTAAAAACATCAATCAGGTATTAGGCAGACAAGACTATGCTCGCCTCCGATTTGGAATTGGCAGCGATTTTCCTCGCGGTCGCCAGGTAGACTATGTATTAGGTCGCTGGACTCCCTCGCAATGGGATATCGTAAACCCACGCATTGATAAGGCCGCTCAGGCCATTGAGAGCTTTGCTTTAGCAGGTCCTCAGATTACCATGAATCAGTTTAATGGCTAATTGGTTTTAGCAACCTTCATTCGGAGGTCAATAAAGCCGCCGCCATTAACAATCTTGTAATAAATCTCCAGGGCCTGGCCATTGAATTCGACTGTATAGCTGATATAGTTGTTGTTTTCCTCATAGTTCCCGGAGCCTTTTCCATCGGCATCAATAGGAAGTGCATCAATTGTTAGAGGCTTATAGCCATCAATGTTCATCGTGAAGTCGATAGCATTTACCACGGTACTTTTCTTAGCTTCAATACTGCAGTCTGCAATAGAGAGGATGGGGGTGCCTCCAAAGGGGTAAATGTCTACATCTGAGTAACCGGAATAGGAGCCAATCCATTTATCAACATAGGTGCGACTTAGGGGCTCATCTTTTTCGCATGAGCTTAGAAAAATGGCTAGAATAAAGAGGATAGAGAGCTTTAAGCGCATAAGCAGTGTATCAAGGTTTACAAATAGGCTTGTAATAATAAAGTATTCCCGCCTCTCAGTAAAATGGATTTTCAAGCGAGCATGATGCCTCATGGCAATATTAATTTTTGTGGCTAAAGTTAAATTAAGCTGTCAAACTATATTGACAAAGCAGGTCTTAGGGCTTGGTATACAGTATGTTGATACACACCGGACTATTTTTCCGATAGAGCGGTAAATATAGGCGCCCTCATTTTCAACTCATTCTTTTACATTCGCCACAGAAAGTATTTTTTAGCCTTTGTCTTAAGGTTGAATTATGGGGGTGTGGGAGTTTCCTAATTCTTTTTAGACAACCTTGTTTTTGATTTTAAGTCAAAGGCATAGACCTTATAATTAATCTATGCTTTGTACTCAGTTTAACCGCCTGGGGAAAGGTCTGCTTATAGCAGGCCTTGTTTTCCTCTTTCCACAAATTCAGCAAGCTCAAACTGAATTAGGTCAACCGGATATTTGGTACAACCAGCCGGCACAACCCTTTAATCCTAATCAGATTTCCTTTCCTTCTGGATTAATTGGCAATCATCCGATACTATCCAATGACTCGGTGAGCAGCGCTTTAAAGAAATTCGCGCGATTACCGGAAAGAGGGCATAGTATCTTTTTAGTAGTAAGGCCTCTATACAATCAACCTTCTGGCAAGAGTTATTTGCGCTGTAAAGGTTTAGAGATTACCGATACCGAAATTTTATATCGTGGGGCTGGGAGAGAATTTGTGCCCGATCAGAACCGTCCCTTAATATTATCGGCTTCCTTCCCCGCTTATCGTATGCGCGGTGGTGTGGCAGTGGCGCCTCAGATTGACACCAATATGTTTGAGGTGGCTGAAGTTATCGCCTACAATCGCTTTTTCTCCAAGCAGGAAATGCGCCTAATGGAGGCTTACCTTTCTTTAAAGTATTCTATTCCTACAACTAAGAATGAGGATAAAAGCTTACGCAGTTATCCAGGGGACAGTACTTCGAGTTATTATTGGACGCCCCAAAGAGATAAGGTGTACGACCGCGAAGTAATTGCCCTGGGAAATTTTCCTTTCTCCGGATTACAACAAAGCCAGACCGTAGCCTATCATGAGGATTCTTTAATTGTAGCCTTGGATACCATCGTGCCCTTTGGGACCATGCCCCAGCGCTATATGCATGAAGGTTCTTTTATGGTGCTTTCCAAGCGAATCGACCAAAGTGAGACTTTTGATTGTGAGCTATACCTCAATCAACAATTCCCAATTACCGCCTGGCGCCTACGTACCCAAAATTTTCAATCCCCTGCGGATAGTTTGAGATTGTATTATCCCCAACATCAGAATTCCACATTTAATGATACCATCATCTTGACTGATGGCCTGGATACCATTTCAGTGAAGTCGGTTCAATTTGGATCGGATTTAGCAATGGCTCTGGCATTAGCCGATCTCAAAGCCAATCGTATTTACCGCTTTCGCGTGAAGGGTAATAGCTGTGATGATACTGCCAGTGTAGGTATTATGCCGCAAGGGCCGGGCCTAATGGCGCTAAATGTAGATCCCGGTCAATTACCGGTTGAGGTACAATTAAATGCCTTGCAAGGTGAAGCTCAGTATGATACTACCATGTACGAAACGCCTTTACTGATTGAGGTAGGTAGTGGGCAGTATGACCTATGGGTGAAAAGCCAGGAAGGTGATGCCAAAGGAGACTTTTTAGTGGCAGGCCCGGATAGTGCTCAAGGCGGAATTCGTTTTGTGGCCAGCAACCAAGCTTCTTCTATTACCTATGAGGAAGGTCAGCGTATTGTAGTTTATCCCAATCCCGGCTTCACCGGTGAAAAGGCCCACTTCGAATTTCATGAATTCCCAATTGATGAAAGTCTTCGTATAGAGGTATATGATCCTCAAGGAAGGTTGATGCATCAAGAGGAAATAAGCATTCAATCTGATCTGCAAGAATGGACCTTCCGCGTAGGAATCCCTGGCGCCTACACCTTTATTTTCCACAGCCAGGATCAAGCCTATAGCCAAAAACTGACCGTTAAGAAACGCTTCTAAGACCTTATGAAAACTGATCGTATAAGCCAAGTAGCTTCCTGCTTACTCGTATTTTTCTTTTTATTCAATGATCTTCATGCCAGTGCCCGTGCCCTGAGTCATTGGGGAGAAGTGCAGCCTATAAGTCCGATCTTAACTAAATCGGGCCATATAAATAAAGAATCCCGAAGCCTAAGCAAGGCTAATAGTGGCGCTCGTAGAAACACACCAATCCATCAAACCCAGTCTGTTCAGGAGAATGAGGCTCTAGATCTGAGTGAGGTACAAAGCTTTGCCGTGCCAGCCCTGGAAGAGGAGGCATTAATCGGGATGGAGCTCAATATGCCCTTGAACGATCCTCAGGATGATATTTTCAATTTTCAATTACCCAAAAACTTTAAGTCTGCCGATTGGTCTTCGGTTTACTTGACTTATGAGGTTAATGGGGTTGAAGACGGTCGCAGTTTAGCCAAGAGTTTTAACTCGAATGAGACCTTTGGGGAAAGAAGCCTGGTGAAGGATGATCGCTGGCATCAGGTACGCGAGAAAATCGCGGCTTCTGATTTAAAGGAGGGCTTAAACTATTTGCGATTTACCGTTCCCAGTGGCTTAGGGATCTCCGCTCAGATTAAGAGCCCAAAACTGGAATTCCAGCGTCAGGCAGACGGAGCCATGCAAAGTCCGCGTTTGGAAAGAGTGGTGGTGGAAGACCCTACTTATTTCCAGGCCATACCCGCGATGCAAACCGTGCAAGCCTATCGTTTACGTGAAGTAGAAATGCCGGTTTTACCGCAAGGGATTATCAATATTACTTCTGGAGCCAAGGCCTATCAGCCCTCACCACAAGTAGCGGCCCAGGCGGAGCAAATTGGCTTTAAGCTGAACATCGCCCAACTGAACTCGCAGCAGAAATTAAGCGAGCTACAAGTTTATTATTTCGATTACAGCACAAAATCCTGGCAGGGAGTAGCTATTGATTCTATTGATACCAATGGGGAAATTGCCTTTGTGCCCAATAAGGGTCAAACCCAATATTTTGGGGCTTTAATCAAATCCCCTGAAATGCCAGAGGCTAGTGCCTTTGCGCCTACTATGATTCAGGATATCAAGCCTGCTAATCCGGCTTCGGGGATGAATTTAATGCAGCCTCCAAGTATAAGTCAAACTGGCGAGGCGAGCCTTTCTTATCCTTTTGAAATTCCTGCGGGAAGAAAGGGCATGCAACCACAGTTGAGTCTAAGTTACAATTCAGAAGGCGGAAGTTCCTGGGCTGGTTATGGCTGGAACATAGGTGTGCCTAGTATTTCTGTAGACACAAAATGGGGAGTACCTGAGTATGATAGCCAAATTCAAACGGAGTCCTACACAATGAATGGGGAGCCTTTGTTCGAAGAAAATGAATATAATGAGCAGGCCAGTTCTCAAGGGGGTAGAAGGGCTAACCGTGAAGTGTATAATCGCTCTTCTGGAGATGTCCGGTATTTCGAACGAACTCGGACGGGGTACAAAGATTTAATCCGGAAAGGAACAGGCCCGGATGATTATGTTTGGATTGAGCAAGATGCTTCAGGAACAAGGTTTTTCTATGGCACCTATGACGGGTCTACAGTGGCTGCAAATGCGGTATTAAGGAAGCAAAAGAATGCGGCAAGTGACATTGCAGAGTGGAAGTTGTGTAAGATCATTGATGTTTGGGGCAACTATGTTGAATACCATTATGCAAGAACCGATGTAAGTAATGCAGGGAGCATGGAAGACGGCGCTCAACAAATCGTCTTGGATTATATTGATTATACAGGTCACACTTCTGGAAGCCCAACGGCTAAATATAAAGTGGAGTTCAATTCTAGCAATAATAGGCCAGATGCCAGATTGATGGCTAATTATGGCTTTTTGGTTTATGACGATTATCAATTAGATGATATCAAAGTATATTATGGTGCTCAACTGATTAAGTCCTATGATTTTGCTTATGTGAGCAATGACACTACGCTATATAAAAACCGTTTAAGTGGCATAGAAGAATACCGCAGCGGAACACTTTTTCATGGTCATGATTTTGAATATTATGACCCAGCGATTGGTTTTGAGGAAACACCGGAATACGTTAAACACAATGTGGAAATACAGGCTCTTTTCCCTCAGATTTCAGATGAGTTACGTGGCGTTGAAAAAACGCTTGTATTTAACTCACCCGAACTGCCAATTTCCAAAAGCACCAGCTTTGGTATAAACTCAAAGCTTTCTTTAGGTACTGGATATGCTCCCCTACCTCAAGAGAAGAAGCCAGGTAAGAATATGGCCTTTAGTGCTAATATCGGTGGTGGTATTAGTAAATCTTATCAAAGACAGGGTTTAAGAGATATGAACGGCGATGGTATTCCTGATTTATATGAACATACCTTAAGCGGCGATTATTATTACCCTATTACAATTAATGAAGATGGGAATCTTGTAAAAGGAACTCAGCTAAAAATAGATCAGGAAGTATTTAATAAATCCTACAGTACATCTTTCGATTATGGTTTTGACTTTGTTGGTGAATTAAGTATTCCAGGAATTATTAGTATTAATGTGAACTATGGTCAAAATTGGAACAGAAGCTGGTCAACAACCTATCAATATTTAACGGATTATAATGCGGATGGTCTTCCAGATTTGGTGCGTCCTGTAGGGGATAATGACTACATCTACTTTGGGACCTTGGATGATATGGGGAATTTGCAATATACCGAGCATTCGGATGCAACTTTGAACCCAATTGTAACCGGTGCGACCCCTCCTGCTGATCCTGATCAAGAACCGATTAAGGATCTTCAATTAGTTCGACCTTGGATCGCCCCATTTACTGGTACCATTGACATCGATGGAAGTGCAGCATTAAGAGGCAGTAATACGGGACCCGTAAAAGTGGCTATTGAATACAATAAAGCTTTCATGGGATCAGGTTTTCAAACAGTGGCTGCCGGCAGTCCTGTGAATATGAGCTTTAGCAGCGTTTCTGTACAAGAAGGAGATACAATATTCTTTAGAACTTCAAGTGGAGATAATGGCTACAATGATTTGCTGGAATGGGATCCAGGGATTACTTACACCAACCATAGCTCCACCAAACGTGATGGTGCCGGAACGGACTTTACCGAGACGAGCGCTGCCGGTTCCTTTCTCCTAAGCGGCCAACAACCAGTTGAGATTCCATCTGAACTTGATTTTAAACTTAGCTGGCCAAGTTTATCTATTTCTACTGGTTTATCGGATGATGTGGTATTTGAGGTGGGTATAGCTTTAATGAACCGGGCCCGCGGTGAATATGAATATGAGTGGACTTATCAGTATGTCTTAGAAGCAGGTACTACTAATACCATTACTGAAGGTATGTTTACAAAGGCTAATGCCTCATATCCCAATGCTAGTTTCTTTAATACATATGGTAGCGCAGAGGATATGCTTTCGGGTATTTCTACGGATGAGTATGAAGCCTTTTTAAGTTTCAAAGTGAAAAGTACTTCTACGGTTAATTGGCAAAGCATTGATTGGAGACCCAAAGTGGAAATCGATATGGCATCATGCTTAAATGGCCCTCCAGGAAACCCGGTTCGATATCCGGTAGTAGGTTATGGGGTATTTAATAGACTTGTAGAGCATAATCCTCCTGCCGCGTTTTCTGTAAACCCGGGATCAACCTATCGAATTTGGCCAGCAATCGGAACTGTTAACTATTCGCAATTTTATTCTACAGAAGAGTTTTCCGCTCACACGAATTATGGCGTAGACATATACAAAACGGTGTATTTGGTGCAGAAAATTGATGGGACATTGGTAGCGAAATGCGCTATCCGTTTTAATGTAGACCAAAGCTATGCGGTATATGCTCTCGATGATGATGGAACTTTATTAGGAACTATTTCTAGTCGATTAGCTTATCCAAGTAGTGGGGCCTATCAGTTCCCTGGCTATGCCGTAGATGGAAAGGATGTATATCTGGAAGTTTATTCTACGGACCAAAGCCTGGCTGAATATTGGTCTACCCTGGTAGGTGCTTATGAATTAGTGGACCTGGGAAAAAAATCTTTTTTTAAATTAAAAGATTTGTATCCAAGCATTTATGCCCAAAATCCTAACCTTTTAGCGGATCAAATGCAACATTGGGGATATTTTGGTTGGAGTGAACCGGATTTGACCAAGTTTATCCACAAGGCAGATATAAAGATGCCTACCATGGCTCTAGCGACAAGCGTTAATTACTTAAGTGATACGCAACCTGGTAATGAAGAAGATGTAAGTGGCCTCTCAAGTTTGTTCCCAGATATTGATGAATTGTTATTTGTGCCCGTTTCACCATATCGCGGGGAGTATGGCGCTGGCCTCAGAGATTATACACGAGATTATAGCCCTTATACACCGTATTCCTTAGATCGATATTCTGTACTTGAATCGCATTTGGGCTTTTTTGGAAAAGATGGTGTTCAAGCACCGGGAAAATATTTGGAGCCCGACTTAGACTTAGGGCCAAGTCAGAGCCCTCCCAGCGGAACAGATATCGCTTATGGAATTAAGCAAAGAAGTGAATCCTATACAAAAGGAATCAATTTTGGTGGTGGAATTGGTGTCCCTCTGGATTGGACCAATTTGGGAACATCTTATACAAATAGTCGATTAGCTTCCGGAAGCCAGTATTATGGCGAACCGACTCGACAATTAATGGATTTAAATGGGGATGGATACCCTGACCTTTGGGGAGGGGATGCCAGCCTAGAGGCTAGAGTTACTAATCCATTGGGAGGTTTGCAAACTTCGGCAATAACCTATACTGGAGGCTATAAAGGACAGAGCGTAAGTTCTTCCGGATCAGTTTCTGTTTCTTCCGGATCTTTCTTAAATCAGGATATGCGATTTGTGAAGACGGAAGATAAATCCGCTACGTCCACACTTTCCTTAGGTGGAGGATTTAATACCACGAGTTCAGAAACTAAAATTAGTTGGAAGGATATCAATGGGGATGGTCTGGTAGATAAGGTTAAGGATTATGGTGCGGCCAATCAGAAAGTAAGCCTGAACTTGGGCTATTCCATGTCTTCTTATGCTCCAATGTCATCTCTGGTAAAGGACCAACAACAACAGATGTCGGTTAATCTGAGCAATGGACTTCAATTGATAGACAGGTCTGGTGGAAGCCAGAATGAGAGTTTCAAGTTTGGGATAAATGTGAACCGAATACTGAATTATGGCAAGATCGAATATCTGGATGTTACCAAGGATGGCTTGCCTGATAAGTTGATTTATTCAACATCAGGAAATATTATTGGCTTTGAGTTAAATACTGGTTCGGGCTTTTCTGTTTACTCAATTAGTCCCAGTCCTACTTTGGACGAGCCAATGAGTGAATCGGTATCCACCGGTATTTCAGCCAGCTTCGCAGCCCCTACTATTTCCTTTACCATACCGGCAACCTCGATTAAACTCAATATCAACGTCGAAGCCAGTCCAAATGTGTCCTTCAACTCTAGTCAAGCCGCCTTTATGGATATGAATGGAGATGGCGCACCAGACTTTGTGGTTAATGATGGAAGTGATGAATTGGCCGTATATTATAATAAAATAGGAGAGGGTAACCGACTTAAAACAGTGACCAATGATTTAGGTGGGACCTTTACCATTGACTATGAGCTGGTTGGGAATAAGGTTGGATATCACGAACCTAGGGTGAAAACGCATCGTAGCTCCGATAATCAATTGGTGTTTTGGGATATGCCCATGGGTAAATGGGTTATGAAAACCGTCACCGTAGATGATGGATTGCACGCTGTGGTAGATGCAGTAGATGTCGATGGTGTCGATGTCCGCGTCTATGAATACGTATACGATGGAGGCTTTAAGAGTAGAAGGGAACGCGACTTTTTAGGCTTTTCAAGATTGGAGGTGATCCAACCCAAGTTTGAATTTGGTCTTCCCGATGGAGCCTATGTGAATGCGAGTATCCCTCAAGGCTATAAGCGTGTTTCTATTGATGCCAATAATGATTTAGAGTTTATAGAACAGCGTTTTTACTCTCAAGTATTGCTCTATGAGCCATTTGCAGATCCCGATTTTGAAGGTCGTAAGAGGTATGAGTATAAGCACAAGGTGTTAAAGGATGAAATTCACTTATTGAATTTTGATATTAGCTATAAGTTAGAAAACCTTTTAAATAGCGCTGATACCTATATCGAAACAGATGAGTATCAAAAAATGATCAGTCATAAACATAATACGATAGAGTATTATTTAGTAGATCAAGTTTTGGACTTTAACGAAACGGAAACCAGCAGTCCGGTAGTTTGGGGCGAGATTGGAGAGACCAATACCCTGTTTCCTGCGATTGTAAATGAGCAAACGGTGGTTAGACCTATTGTAGACTCGGTAGATGTGTTTACAAGCGCATCAGCTCCAAGCACTTATTTTCACCAGAGCTCGCAATTTAGCGCGGAGTACGACAACTATTTCAACATTACGCGTTACGAAAAAGGAGAGGCCAGCACAAGCACTTCTGTTAGCACCTCGGTAGTGGATACTATCCACCACTACTATTATGAAACAAAGTCTTTTGATGTATTAATTGAGGATCTTATTGATAATAGTACCACCGAGTTTCAAACTGTAACGCTTACGGGCTTGGATATTCCCAATGCAATGGTTTTTGAAGTAAGCTATACGGCTGATCCGGCCTATTTGGTTGATACAATTATTATTGAATCATATTGGGATCCAACTGTGCCCGATTGTGGAGGCCCTATGTTTACTGGTGAAGGTCGTGAACCTTCGGTCACTATTGATTTCAAAAAACCGGTTCATGATATGATCTTTATTGGGGAGGATAACTATAATGTAACTTATAGTGCTGATTTGATTGCCTTGATGCAGTATTTTGACCCCCAAACGGGCATCAATACCAGTGATGCCGTTAACGTTTTGAAGAAGCACGAAATTTATGAAGGTGCTACTTCAAATCCAGTGTCAAGATATAGCGAAGTAAGTGCTTTGGTTTCAGGCAAGGGTGTGCCTTCGGAGTTGAAGCAAAAATTAGCTGGTGGAGCAGAGGCTGTGACTAATTTAACTTTCGATATATACGGAAATGTAACCCAGTTCCTGGGTCCATTAGATGCCAATTCACAAAGAGCAGATATTAATTTAAGCTACGATTCAGATGTCGAGTCCTATGTCGTCGAGGTCGAAAATCAATTTAACGATAAGGCTTATTATGATTATGATCTGAAAAACGGAAATCTGCTGCGTTCCATTGACCTGAATGGCTATCCACTCCATTATGTGTACGATGGTTTATTCAGATTAACTGAGGTTTGGGCGCCAAGAGAGTATTATGCACATCTGGAGAATTCAGCTTCCTATGCTACCCTAACTTTTGAGTATGATTTGGATGGCTATAATCCTGCTTCTAATGATCCACTAAAAAAGGTTCCGGTGGCCATAACTTCAAGAAATGTTAATGCTCCTGCATCAAATTATGCTGGATTAACAAATCCGGCGGTTAATCCAGCCAGTGCAGTGCCAAGCCTCAGCAGCTCTGCTTTAAATAATCCAATGCGCACAGCAATTTTTGTGGATGGATTTGGGCAGGTTGTTCAATCCAGAAATGAGCGTTCCGGGAACTCTGGAACAGGGAATTTCCAGATTGAAAGAGAGGTTTCCGGTTTCAGTTGTATCAATGAGATGGGTTGGACTAGGTTAAGCAGATGGAGCTTCCTGGAAGAATCTTCAATATTGCCTGACTTTAAAGAACTTAATTTGGTGGAGTTGTCCGGTAATAAAGTACATACTGGTGATCCTGCAAAGAATCAAGAGATCAAGTATGATCTCCTGGGTAGAGTTCAATATACAAGTTTGTTTCCAGGTACTGGAGAGGACATCCAAACTGAGTTTAATTATTACCAGTCCACGGATGCATTTGGTGAAGGAACTGATTTAATGGTAACCGAATCTAAGCTAATAGGTGTCGCTAGTATTCCTGATATGTATAAACAGATGTTTACTGATGGACGGGGCTTTCAAGTGATGCAAGTAGGTTTTAAAGGTGCTGGTTATTCGAGCCCGGAGATTACCGTTTTTGACTACAATAATTTGGGCGAATTGGAATCTTCCACAAATGAAACAGGTTTGTCCACCACTTATACCTATGATAATTTTGGAAGACTAACTGAGGAGAATCATCCAGATCGGGGACTTTCCAAATTCACCTATGATTTGGCTGGTAATCTCCTAAAAACAGAAACACCGGCTACTGGAACCACGGGTATAACCCGAACCTATTTTAAGGGTCGACTTTTAACTGTAGAATATCCTCAAACCGGTAACTTAAATGATGTTACTTATACTTATGGTACCAAAGGAGATGGGAAAAACGGTGCGGGAAGAATTGTCAAGATTGAACAAGGCAATGGTTTTAAAGAGGATCAGTATAAGTATGACCTATTGGGCAATGTAGTTTATGAGCGAAAGTTAATTCAGGTCCCAACCGCTGGTGATCGCAAATTCACCACACATTTTTCTTATGATAGCTGGGGTCGAATTTTGGATATGACCTATCCGGATGGTGAACAGGTGTCTTATAGCTATGATCTCTGTGCTAATTTAACGGCAATGGATGGGACCTTACCCGGAATGACCAGTTCGTACTCTATCCTGGATACCATTTTATACGATGGTTTAGGTAACCGAGAGTATATCGTTTATGGTAATGGGACCAGTACTCAGCTTCAAATCGATAACACTCGACGTTTGAGCAATGTCCAATTGGAATCCAACAGCGGTCAATTGCTGAATAAAAGCTTTGCCTATGATATAAGAGGCAATATTGCCAATATTGAAAATACAGCCAATAATGTCACTGTTAATGGTAATTCCTTAGGCGGTGCATATAGTTTTGATAATATTGAGTATGACGGTTTAAATCAGATTACTAGTGTTGATCAGAATTATCAAGTTCAATCAGGAGGCACCACCACGGTTGTTCATGATATTACTCAAACAATGTCTTATAATTCCGTTGGTCGATTAGCTACAAAAATATTGACCGATAATTCTGGAGGAATATCGAATTATAATTTTACCTACAGCTATGATACTCCCAATGGAAAAGATCATCAAATTACCCAAGTTGCTAATAGCCTTGGCAAAGGGTATCAGCTGGATTATAATAATGTTGGAAGTATAATTCAGCGTAAGGAGATTGGGGGATCCGGGACAAATCAGATTGAAGATTTTTGCTGGAATGAGCATCAAACCTTGAGAGGGGTTAAGAAGGGGGATAATGATCATGCGGATTTGGCTCATTATGTTTACGATGATGCAGGTGAGCGAGTGCTAAAAACAATCATTACCGGTAGCTTGGTAAATACGAATAGTCAGGGTCAGACGGTCTTAAGCCTGGAAAGTCCAACTGTATATGTGAATCCGTATTTTATTGCCTCTCATTATGAGGAAGCGGTATTAATTAGTAAGCACTATTATATGGGCGATCAACGTATTTCCTCTGCTTTAAGTCATTTAGTGGACTCGGCTGGCTTTGTGTCGGGTATTGGCTATGAAGGGGGGAATATGAGCCTTGCTACTGACGCTGTAATACAGGATATGCAGGCAACTATGGACTGTTTATATGATGTGTCGGTGGAGTTGGATTGGGAGGCTATGTTAGCTCAACCTAGTTTAACGGATGGGGTTACTTTAGCGGTTTATTGTGAAGATGATTTAGATCCAACTATTTGTGCATGTGAGCAAAGTACATTTGTAGCCCAAGTGGCAGGAAATATTGACTGCTCAGAAATAGCAGTGATGTATTGGTACCATCCTGATTATTTAGGTTCTGTGGAGTTCATTACCGATATGCGCGGTGATGCATATCAGTTTTTCCATAATACCATTTGGGGAGAAAATTTGCAAAATCAGATGGCTTTCAATTATCGCTCTTTCTCCAGTCGCTTCCGCTTTAATGGTAAGGAATGGGATGATGAGACCGGGAACTTCTATTATGGGGCCCGTTACTACGATCCTAAGATTAGTGTGTGGTTAAGTGTGGATCCGTTGGCGGCTAAGTATCCTAGTTTATCACCATTTAATTTTGTTGCAAATAATCCATTGGCTCTAATTGACCCCGATGGAAAACAATTTAAATTAGCAGGAGATCAGAGAAGGGCTGCTTTTAAGCAATTGAGAAAAGCAATGAAACAGAATGGCATAGAACTTTCTATGAATAAAGAGACTGGGGTATTAAGTTATAAAGTTACGGACCCAAATGCTAACCGATCCAAAGCTGTTAGCACCTTTTTAAACGCAATTATCGATGCTAAGATGGATGTTACTTTAACAGCTGATTCAGATATGATAACAGATAAAGGAGCAAGGCACAATGGTGGTGCCTTTCTCGGGGCACAATACCTCAAAGAGCCGAATGGTAGGGAAAGTGTAGTTGTTAATCAAGAAGCAAACCCTATATTTTTTAGCTCCCTTGAAAGTGCATCAGGTGAATCAAATGGAAAGAATTTATTACATGAGGCGACTGAAGCTTCAATTATTGGATACGAAGTGCTAAAACAAAAGAAAGATGCAGCTCCAAATGGACCAATTTATCAGAACGCACATACTTCGGCAACACCTCACTCAAACTCGATAATAATTAATGGGTATGATAGTCAAGGAAATCAGCTTCCTTCATATACTGATCCTTCAGTTTATGAGTTTCGATATTATACGGATGACGTGTATGGGAATATTATTCCAGTGCCATTTTATACAGATTTAAAATGAGAACTATTTTCCTTATTCTACTTACTTTGATTAGTTTAAATGGATCGCCTTTTGTTGTGTCCAAAATGGATTTATCAGAGTGGGATAATGGCGTGGGTATTTTCTGGATAACAGATACAGAGGATACTTATAAAGTTTTAGTATTTCGAGACTATCATAGCTTTGATCAATTGCCAAGTATAGGGGACACTGTTGACTGGAATCTTGTAAACTATAGTTTCCCAAAAAATACTATATCATCTGATGGAGATAGTATTTTATGGCATCCAGGAAGTCACTGGCCAAAATGTTGGTCAAATACTCAAATTAAAATATGTCCAGATACCGATAGCTCTTATTTGTATATGTTAGAAAGGTAAAAGGTGATGATCCAATTTATCACTTTGACTCTGTTTAGTCATAAAAGTTAGCATATCGATTTTAACATAGTTCTTTAAGGAGTGGGGGCCATTTTCATTGGTTGTGAGCCTATTAAGATTGAACTGTAAATTATACCTCCTTCTCCAGTCGCTTCCGTTTTAACGGTAAGGAATGGGATGACGAGACCGGGAATTTCTATTATGGGGCTCGTTATTACGACCCTAAGATTAGCGTGTGGTTGAGTGTGGATGCGATGGCTTCAAGTGCGCATAATATGCCTTTAACCCCCTATCATTTTTCAGCAAACAATCCATTGAATATTATTGATCCTGATGGTAATGATTGGTTTGTTAATGGAAAAACAGGTGAGCTAATGTTTGTTAAAGGAGTGAGTGACTTGGCAAAGTCAGATAAAGAATTATCCGACTTGGCTTCTTGGTCAAATATTGGTGCAGATGACATGTTTGGTGCAGATGTGAGTTGGTATGGAGACTGCATCTTGGATTATGAATCAACTATTTTTACGGCTGAAGCGGCAGAAGAGTTCATGGGTAATCAGGGTTATTCTAAGGGCTATGAATCAAATGCGACTGATAGGGAGATTGTTACAAATGGTTCTGAGTTATCATTTAATGATATTACCATTACACAGAAAAGTACAACAGTCAATGACCAAGTAATTGCCTATTTTAAGCCAGAACAGGAGGGGGTCAAAAGAAATATTAGCCAGATTAGTACAGGAAGAAACTATGATGTGCAGTCATGGAAGGCCACCACCTATGATATTTATACCTTAAGTCCATTACAAAATAGTAGGAGTAATTCTAATACGGCATTGGCTAATATTATAAGTTCAGCTTTTGAATCTAGCGCAGGGAAATATTATGATGCTATGGTGAAGGCTATGATGAAATGGATCGGGAATGGTGTTAAAGATCAGCAAAGACTAAATAATCAATAGTTTATGGTAAGATTGCTAACTTTTGTTTTAATTATTCCTAGTTTATTATCCTGTGGTTTGGGTAAAGATTTTGTTGTGGCTTATCCTTTATCTATGGAGTATAATTACGGAGATTTCCGATTGTCTGAATTGGGTGACTCAGTTCTTGTAATTAGCCAGTCTGAGATTGGAGATTTGAATGATTTGCGATGTTCGCTAAATGAAAAGCCCTATGCAATTATTAAAGGTCTAGACAGGCAAAGTCAAGGATTAGTGGACATAAAAGTTTCAAAACAGACATACAAACGTTTGATTTTACTTGGAAGTTTTGGTCACATTGAAGAGAAACCCAATTCAACTGATCGGAATGGTAAAACATGTGAAGTTCAACTCGATCTTTATCAGAGTATTTTCGGTGAGGGAAAATTTAAGGCTCTAATAAAAGTAAATGTTCCTGAATCGGAAGCCTATGATGTGATTTCAAATTTCAAAAGCAAATTCGGACTGCCTAATGAGGTTATTGTAGAAAGGGCGATCCAAAGCAAGCAGAGCATTACTTTTGTTGTTTCTACAATGGAGAAGTTTGAAGCGGATTGGAAGGAGCTAATTAGCCTAAGGTGGTATAATGTAGATGAGTTGGGTCGAAGAGTTATTTGTTTGAATTAGTATGATAGATATTTATTCGAAAGTTTAAATATTTAAAAAGTCAGTAAGGACATTATTTTAAGGGATAGAACCGAGTGTTATGTCCCTTTTTTGTTGGGGTTATGTTATATTCAATGACACTCTGAGAAAGGTTCAAGTATATATAGGGATTCCACCTTCCGCTTTAATGGCAAGGAATGGGATGATGAGACCGGGAACTTCTATTATGGAGCCCGTTACTACGACCCTAAGATTAGCGTGTGGTTGAGTGTGGATCCGTTGGCGCATGAATTTCCTTCATGGTCACCGTATAATTATACTTATAATAACATACTCAATTTAGTAGATGAAAATGGGATGGCTCCTAGCTATCCATACAATCATCCAGTCTCTCAGGCAATTAGAGGTTACAATGAATGGATTTACTGGGCTTTAGAAGGATCAAATAATACAAGCACAGGCCATTTTCACGATCATGCAAGGGGCTTTTCTGGAATTGATGCGAGAAGGAAGGCTATTGGAGCAATTGGGGAAGGTATTTTTGCTAGTAGACTAGCCTCTATTCCGGTTTATAATTCTGGCTTATTTATTGCCCGAAGCTTCGGGGGTTATCACCATGATTTAATTAGAGTAACACAGTTGTCTAGAGCCGGTTTTGGTAAGTTTGAGTTAAATATAAACTATACCGACTATGTTGGTAATGATATGGATTATAAGTTGTCACTGCTTCGGGAAGCTCCATATTATAAGGCAATCGTATCGTATGAGATAAAAACATTGAACCCTAAAGGTGAAAAGCAATATATATTGCAAGGGTTAAGTCGCGGAATTGATCAATTGGAGGAGCGACTTCAAGTTGCAGATGCTGCAGTGTTAATTTTTGATCTAGATGCTTTTAATGCAATTAAAAATTTGCCGGAAACCCAAAGCCTGCTGAGAAAGATGGAAAGCATGAAGGATGATTCCGGAGATAGGATAATGTTTTTAAGGCTCGAAAAAGACTTGTACTTAGAATCGTTGAGGTCGTATCATGCAATTAAGGGTAGGATCGAAAACATTAGTCCAGAGTTTTAATGAAAAAGATCATTTGTTTTATTTTGGTGTTTAGTTTTTCAGGATGTAATGATGAAGAGATGTATGAACAAATAACTTACAGTGATTTCATTGAGGATGTTACGCAAAATGAAGAAATTGTAGCATTGAGAATTTATAGCAGCACAAGCTCAGGAGTATTCCCTCCCCCTCATATTATTAGAGCTAATCCAAACCTTGTTGAGTTTTTTGATTTGTCGGATTCTAGATTGATGAAATATCCAAATCTAAAAGAACTAAAATTAGAGTCAGTTTTCATAGATGCTCTACCAAGTGATATTTCCAAACTAACTAGCTTAAAGAGCTTATCTGTAATGTTTTCCGATAAGGTTAATCTTAATGAAGAGTTGACCAAATTGAAAAGAATTACCTCTTTAGAAACTTTAAGGGTGGAGTTCTCATTATTAAACGAGAATCAATTCAATTTGCTTGTCGATTCTCTGGATGGTGTCAAGGTCTATTACTAGGAAGTAATAACAACAATCTTCTATGGGTTTTAAGTGAAAGGGTTTCTTTCAAAGTTTAAGGCTTGATTAAGTGAATATTTTTTTGTTGGGTAGTTGCTTTAAAAATGTTTTGCTGATTGAATGACCATTTCATTTTATAGACATTCTCAAGATTTTCCTGTTTGAGTGTGCTGTCTTGGATTGAATAGATGGGTAATACGGTCATTTAGGAGATGGCGACCATTTAGGAGGTTAACCCAATGAAAATCAAATTTTAGTCTCAGCAGTAATTCTGTGACAGAGGGTAATTTAGATGAGTTACCCTCTGTTTTTGTTTCGATTATAAAGTTTGACCTTGAAAAACATATAGCAATTCTACTTTCCGGAATGGGACGATGAGACCGGGAACTTCTATTATGGTGCCCGTTACTACGATCCTAAAATTAGCGTGTGGTTGAGTGTGGATCCATTGGCTAATATTTTCCCATATATTTCACCTTACAATTTTGATGAAAATAATCCATTAAAATTAGTCGATCCAACTGGTATGGGGCCTGAGGAAGGAGGTCCAAAAACTCACACTATTGTTGAAAATGTTACTTATTATGGCCTTGCAAATAGAACATATAAGGATGACGCATCTGTAACTGTAGAAAATTTAAGAAAATGGAATCCTAGTGTAGATGAGAATGATTTGCAAATCGGACAAACCATCAATATTTCAGACCCAAACGAAAACTCTGCAAGCGCTGAATCTGGAGGTAACAATAATTCGGATGGGGCCACTGGTGTAAACTCGAACTCTGGTTCAAGTAGCAGCAGCAGTGCGTCTTCAAATACCCAAAATTTTGGGGATCCGTATTGGGGAAGCAATAGTGAACAAGGATTGAAATGGCCAGATGCAAAGAAATCAGGTGATTATGGTGAAATCTGGAGAATGGGAGGAGGACTTGGGAAATTTAATCAGGTGTTAGGTCAAGCTAAATATTTTAGCTTGCTTAATCGGGCGAGAATGGCAATTGATCATTTTGATAGTTATGATAATGACTTTAAAATCATTTATATCGACTCAACTTATTTTGATACAATCTTTCTTGAAAGTCACCACTTTGATCAACATGGTAATCCAATAGATACTACGATCACAGACACTTTACTTATTGAAAAATCACAAAGAGTACGGAAAGTAATAGAATAATGAGATGAGAAAATGGATATTGTTTGTTGTACTAGGTACTTTAGGCCAATCATGTGTAAACAATGAAAGTGAGTGTAACCACTACCTATGTGCTAATATGGTTAAAGACGGCCTTTATATTGACCATAGAGCGGAGGAGGGGTACATTTTAATTGGACAATCGGATGGAGAAGGCAGGTTAAAGGGTAAATTTATTGAAGTATACGATATGAATTTGGAAACTTCTGATACTGCTTACGGAATTGGTGAGCGAATTGGAAATATTAATAAGCGAGTATCCTATTTCAATAATGAAAATTCTATACTTGAAATTTTAGAATTGAAAAATGGCCATTTAACTACTACTGAATTTGTACAGTATAAGAAGGGTGTTCCAACCGATAGAAGTTTCTTTATCCAGATATCAAAATTCAATAAAATGTTCATCTTTAGACCCATTTATGAGGGTGGATTTGATTCTTTAACATTGAAACGAGGTAAAAATTTGTTGCAATCTTCAGTTAAGGACTATATCACAATTCCTGAGAGCACGATATATGATTCAATTTCTCGGGAATCAATTGAAATTGGTGTGTGGGACAGGGGAATCAGGGATAGTGTAAAGCTGGTTAGTGGCTTTAACAAGGAGATTACTTTTGAAAGAATAGTAAATTTTAAAGAGATACAGTTTATACCTGACCCAAATACTGATGTTGGGAAGAAAGTAAGATGGTATTTAAGTAGAGAATTAAAAGCGAAGGTGGATCAAGAGCTTAAAATGAGAAAGCAGGGTTCTGCTTCCTTGCAGTAGTTGGTAAATCGTATTCGAGCAACTGATTGGGTAATGTGCTACTTTAGGAGGTGGCGATAAAATTAAATCGTAACCTGTTGAGAATCAAAAATTCTCACCATTAGAAATGATAGAACAGAGGGTAATTCAGATGAGTTATCCCCTGTTTTTGTTTCGGATATAAAGTTTATCTTGAAAAAACACACTGAAAATGCATATGGGAATTCTACCTTCCGCTTTAACGGTAAGGAATGGGAGGGCCGAGCGTTAAGAAATAGGCCAGTGGCCTATTTTAGCGAAGGAGCCAGGCTGCCGCGCTGGCGGAGGAACTTCTATTATGGAGCCCGTTACTACGACCCTAAGATTAGTGTGTGGTTAAGTGTGGATCCGTTGACGAGTGAGTATCCTGGCTGGACACCCTATCATTTTGTTCATAATAGTCCCTTGAATTTAGTAGATCCAAAAGGCATGAACGCATGGAAGCCTGGCGATATTGAGGGCACTTGGATCGCTCAGCCAGGTGATGGTGCTGAATCTTTAGCAAAAGATGCTGGAATTTCACGAGCTGAGGCTTACCGAGTGATGGATGAGCAAGGACATGGAACATATGTGGACCGAGCCGATGGAGTTACTAAATCTAAAGTTGATCCAGGTAATGTGGTGACTTTAAGTGAACCACGATCAAGTACAGCCTCAGCATCCGAACCTCCTCTCGATTTATCGAAGAAAGTGGTTGTGCCGCAAATAGGGGCAACAAGCGGGTCAAATAATTCTCCTAGGGTGAGTAACCCTGACTACAATAAGCGTGCAAATGCGGTGTCTTTCGGGCTAACGGTTCAAAACTCTATTATTGAAATAGGAACAGAGGGTCAAGTTGCCGGTCAAGGACTGAAAACATTAAATACAACCACTAAATGGTTAGGTAGAGGAATGGGAGCGTATAATGCTTATTCATTGATGGAAGACTATCAAGCTGGTAATATAGGAGATGTACGCTTTTATTCGGACCAGGGTTCAAACGCCGTTTCAACTTTGGGGGGCTTATATGGTGCTGCCTGGGGAGTAGGTTGGGAAGGTGGTCGAAAAATAACTGAAACGGAAAGTTATCAGAGTTGGAAACAGCAGACTTGGTTACCTTTTAGAAAGGAAGTCTTAGGATATTAACTTTATTAAATAGATGTGTTAAAAGCAGTGTATTTCCATTATTATCAGTTTTATACTAAAGTTGTACCAGATGATCAGCCTAATGCGACGGTTATTTTCGTGTTGAGTTTTATTGAGTCATTATTAGTTATAGCATTAATTGACTTTTATTTGTTAAAATTCCATTGTCAAGGAATTACTAAATGGCCCATGATTAGTGTGGCAGTTGCTTTGATTATTTTTAATTATCTATATTATTACAGGTCTGGCTTGTATGTTAAAATACTAGAAAGTCAAGGTGAATCGATAAAAAACATGAGATTGTCGCGACTGATGACATTATTTATTTCACTTGTTATTGTTTCATGGATGTTTTGGGGACCGGTATATGGAAAGTATGTTTTGGAGGCTTGTAATTGAGAAATCGGTATTGTAGGGTAATGTGCTACTTTAGGAGGTGGCGATAAAATAGAATCGTAACCTGTTGAGAGTCAAAAATTCTCACCATTAGAAATGATAGAACAGGGGATAATTCAGATGAGTTATCCTCTGTTTTTGTTTCGAATACAAAGTTTGATCTTGAAAAAACACACTGAAAATGCATATAGCGATTCTTCCTTCCGCTTTAACGGTAAGGAATGGGAGGGCCGAGCGTTAAGAAATAGGCCAGTGGCCTATTTTAGCGAAGGAGCCAGGCTGTCGCTCTGGCGGAGGAACTTCTATTATGGGGCCCGTTACTACGATCCTAAGATTAGCGTGTGGTTGAGTGTGGATCCGTTGGCCAAAGACTTTCCTGGTTGGACACCCTATCATTTTGTTCATAATAGTCCCCTGAATTTAGTAGATCCAAAAGGGATGGCAGCTGTTGATCCTGGTGATGGTGACCCCACAAAGCCACCAAAGACGGATCGGGGACCCGAAAGATTGCCAGAAGGAACAAACCCACATATTCCAAGGCCTGTTGGTAGTGGAAGTGGTGGTTCAGGTAGTTCTTCTACTGAATCAGATCCATATGCTACTGAACCATGTGATGGCTGTGGGGTAATTGGAGGGGCAGGTGGACTAGAATGGATCAGCACAGGCGGTATCAGTGTTGTAAAGGCCGCTAAAACTCTTCATGGATTCTACAAAGCTTATCGGGCGGGCAAAACTTTAAAAGGAGTAATGAAGCTGTTAAAGCCTGGAGGTAAGCTAATAGGAAAGCAAGCTGGTAGACGTCCTGATATTAGAACTCTTTCACCTGAAGGAGCTAAACAATTGATAGAAGGTCTGAAAAAATTAGGAGCGAAAGTAGTTCCAAGGAAAGGTTATCCAGGCACATGGTACGAACTTCCCTATGGTATTGGTGGTTTTGGAATCAGAAACAGCGTATCCAATGCATCGAAGGCAAAAGGTAGTTCTTCAGCCATTGATTTTAGCATTTCTGGATTAGAATGGTTAAGTAATATTAAGTTTTAAGGCATGAATTATATTGAATTGGAGAAGTGGACATTGGAAGGTTTGGATGTTGATTATGTTCCCCTTGATAATATTGTTAGACCCTTTGCTGCAGATATGTTTACTCCTAAAGAACATGAATTTGAGTTGGCATTAAGTTTTCTCAAGGAACTTCTTGAAAAGAACTCTATCAAGGTATTATATGGTAAGGATTTACGCGATGTAGTTGGAAAGAGCCCAACGCAAGTTGTCGAATGGTTAAGAGAATTGTGGAATAGCGAAAAGTATGAGGATTTTAATTACGCCGTTTGGTTGGACAAAATGGAAGGTGGTGTATCAAAATAGTTGACGTCCTAAATTGAACATATTAAAACCCTAAAAATCAGCAATTAAAATGATTTTTCGAAATCAAAAAGGGATTATGTCTAGTACATAATCCCTTTTTTATGTTCTTAGAGGGCCTAAAAATCATTCAACTCGATCTAAGTGTATCAAAATAGTTGATGGTTATGAAATGTCCTAATTGTCAGAGTCTTTGTGTCAAAAATGGTTTACAGTCTAATGGAAGTCAACGTTATTATTGTAAGCAATGTAAGGTAAGTCTACAGCGTGAATACAAGAATCATGCTTGCGCTAGAAACACTGACCACAAAATAACAGCTCTTTTAAAGGAAGGAGTTGGAATACGAGGTGTAGCTCGGCTTTTAAACATTGCTCCCAACACCGTTATGAATCGAATTCTTAAGATCAGCAACTCCATTGAAAAGCCTTCTGCCTCAATGGGCAAGGTTTATGAAATGGATGAGATGTGTACATATGTGGGCCGAAAGAAGCGACTGGTATGGATTGCCTATGCTATTCGGAGAGATACGAGAGAGGTTATGGATTTTAAAGTAGGACCGAGGACAAATAGGACATTAACAGCTGTACTTAAAACGCTTGAGCTTTCTTTCGCAAAAGCTATTTATACCGATGGTTTGAAGCAATACCGATATTTGATTCGAAAGGAAATACATAAAGTAAAACACAGAGGAACGAACTACATAGAGCGGAAGAACTTGACACTGCGTACACACCTGAAAAGATTAAACCGAAGAACGATCTGTTTTTCCAAGAGTTTGGTGATGTTGATTGCGTGTTTGAAGATTTATTTTTGGGGATAGCATACCAGTTTACCACTAACGTTCCAAATCTATATCCATATCCTTATTTCTGCTTTTTCGAAGCATAGTCAAACGAACAGAATTCCAGTTCAAGGTGTCCAGCCTTTCGGATAGTATGCTCATCGTGTCAGAGATATCTTTTTCTGTTGGTAGTTCTCCGTATACCAGTTGACCAAAGGTGGTCTTATACTCCATTTGAATCGACTTCCAAACGTGTTCCCACTCTTTGAAAACGATTGCATCTCGTGGGTTTTGTTCTAACCAGGCATTGTTGTTCGGATAGCTGTCCATATCATCCATTGCTACGCGTATCATTATCTGTTCAAATGATGGACTTTTTACAAAATCAATGGTCCGCTTTTGTCCTAGTAATGCATGAAGATCATAAAGGTGTCTGACTTTTTGTTTCAAACGCTCTTCTGGATTATCGAAATACGAGAATCGAACTAAGCTCATAATCTTCTCACACAGGACTTTGTTGGGGTGTAAGACTGCAACATCAAATGCTTCTAACTCATATTGTACTATAAGATCAATTTGTCCGGTGCTTCTAAGCACTTCTCCGATCATGGATTGTATGGGACGCACCTCATAGGGCTCCGGTGTTCCATAGCTGGTCGTTTCAATAACTACTTTATCCCTTACCTGACCAAATACACCTTGAAAGGCCTGTGAATAGCTGTGAACGGTTTTTCTATTCATTCCTCTTTTTCGTGTAAGATCATCATCTGCTACTTCGGGCATAATGGTGTTGACCAAGGTGCTTACTTCCTGAAGTTTTCTTTTAACCTGATTTCCTGATTCTTTACCTGTGGTCACAAGTACTAGGTCTATGTCTTCCGAGAAGCGTTCAATGAGTTTATACGCTTTAGAAAGTGCTGTACCTCCTTTGAAGATGAGTTCTTTTCCAATTTCTGAGGTGAACACATGCTTAAGAGCAAGTGTCACCCAATAATCCTTTTCAATGTATATCTCCGGAATGCCTATGTGCTGAGAAGCAAAACGAACTGCTTGAGCATATCGCTTTTTATCATGATGGAGTTTCATATAAGGTTCCAGTTTTTTGCGCTGGTTAATACCGATGACAAATCTTGTCCCACCTTATAAGTTGTAATAGGGTTAAGGGATGTTTTCAATACACCGGTATCGTTTCTTTGATTTCCCTTGTCAAGAATAGCCCCTAACAGTGCACGTGTAGAAGGGGGATATACTAAAGCAAGAGCAATCAGTCGCTTGATCTTATCTGAGTTTAGCTGATTAATCAATTTAATGAGTTGTTTAACAGATTTCTTTGGGCTACTATCCGGTATCTTTTTAATGTAACGGATAATATCCAGGATTTGAAGCAACTCTACGTTTTGATTGGTAATATCATTCTTTTGGCGAAGGTAACTTATGGTATATCTGCCTCGTTTAAACTTGGGTCGAACAGAGGTGCTTCCTATCTGCAAAGTGTTACTTACCTGTGTGGTAAACCCTAAGCTATTATAGATGCTAAGGCCTGTTAAGTAACCCACGCGTTTTCCATCTTTATAAAGTAAGTCCTTTACAATTTCCTCTTCCTTTGGCTGAAGGGGTCCAAAGGGGCTGTTTTCGGGTTTAAAAAAGCGCCCTTTGCTTATCTTCTCTATATCCCCTTGTTTTACTGTCCGGTTAAGGGCTTTGATGATTGCCTCGGAGCCTGCTCCTTCTATAGACAAGAAGTCTTTATACCCAAAGACAAAGCCAGAGGGCATTTTTCGAATTTTCTGTTGTATTTGCTGTGTTATACTCATAGTAATCAGTATAGCAAAAGTACAAACAATGTCCAGTAAATTTGTAAATAAACTGGACTAACTTAAAAAAGACGAAAAAAGAAAGTTGTTTGATTGCCCAATAAGGGTGGCCCTTAAGAAGTATTTTGTACACCTATCCATTTAGTTTTACAAGAGGTAAGGGAAGTAAGACAGTTGGGCAAAAAGCGGTGTCCAACTGCCAACCCCAGGTCACTATTATGAAAAGCAGTAAGACAGTTATTAAAAGTATTAGTAGGCTTACACGCTTCCGCTTTAACGGTAAGGAATGGGAGGGCCGAGCGTTAAGAAATAGGCCAGTGGCCTATTTTAGCGAAGGAGCCAGGCTGCCGCGCTGGCGGAGGAACTTCTATTATGGAGCGCGGTATTACGATCCCAAGATTAGCGTGTGGTTGAGTGTGGATCCGTTGGCGCACTCATTTCCAACAGTATCTCCTTATACGATGCTTTTAAACAATCCGTTGATGATGATTGATCCAGGCGGAGATAGTGTGGAATATGCAGGATTTAAAGAGTGGTATCATGTTTCCAAGATGAGGCTTTTTAGTAAGGAGTTTCGTCAAAAGTTCAATACTCTTAAAGGAAGCGATAATGTTTATATTTATGAAAATGGTTCTTCTGACCCTACCGCTTCCGGAGAAATAGAATATATGGGGGCTAAAACACACAAGGGTGAAAACGGGAACACTAGTACCTATGAAACTTATACAATTAGATATGACCTTATTGAAGGTGATATGCATGGTCGAAGCAAATGGCATGCGTTATTTGAAGAGACATTTCACGCGGTAGACTTTTTATCGGGTAGCAAGAATATGAATTACTTTAAAAGTAACGGGAGAACTTTTGTAGGTAGCGTTAACGGAGATAGGTCAACAGAAGCCACTGCATGGATTTGGGCAGGTTTACACGCCCCTTTTGCACCAAAAACTCCAGCTGTTTATGATAAGCAAACTGGCGGTAATATGATTTTCACCAATTCGCTTATTCAGCAAATAAAAGCAGGAGCATCGCAAACGCAAGTGGAAAATGCTCTTTACAATGGTTATAACCTAAATTTCGAAATTTGGAATAATGGACAGAAAACTAATACTGGACATCTTCCAGCAAAAGCTACAAAACAGTATTAAGTTATGATAAGATATTTCATCAGTTTAGCCTTATTTTTTTTAGTAAGTACTGCCTTAGCTCAAAACTCGAAGTACCCAGGAAGAGCTTATGCAGACTCGGTCCTTCGAAGTGAGGGTGTAAAGTTTTTAACTGATACGATTGTAGGCAATAGCTCTTCATTTAAGCGTTATGAAGTCATAATAGGTTCCGATACCTTGTACATTACAAAAGGAAGAAGAATGTCTGCATATCCTCTTATTCCACAATTATGTACTGATAAATCAAAGCTCATAGTTGCAGAGTTTAGGAATACTAAGGAACATGGATACCATGTTTACGCAAATTCTAAATACTTAGAGGTATGGTTCTTTACCAGGGGTGTATTAAAGAAGAGAATGATTTTTTTAATAACTGATGATTAAAGAAGTAAACAAGGTGGCAAAACGTTAAAAGGGGTTCGGGGCTTTCCCCGACAAGATCGCATGTCGTGTAGAGTCAACCGAATGACATGCATTCTATGATAAAAACCAAATCTAAATTCACTTTTTATAGAGGCGTTAAAAGGGGTTTGGGGATATCCCCAACAAGATGAACGTCCGAAGTGTCAACGGAGTGACGTTCTATCTTGCTTCGAGTCGACCGTCAACGATAGGATACCAGTATTAACCTCATAAAAGAAAAATCCCTCAGGGAAAACTTGGGGGATTTTTTATTGAATTGTGGTCATTTTTTAACGACTCTCTGTACCAAAACAGGTTTACCAACCCTATCTGTTATATGCACGAAGTACATACCTGAAGTTAGGGCGGAAAGGTTTACTCGTTCACTTATATCGTGCTCCTTGGAAATAACTTTCCCGGATACATCGAAGAGGGTAAACGTGTAGTTTTTGTTTTGATATTCCTGAGGAATACTCAGGTGGTCATGAAAAGGGATTTTTTAGTGTACTAGCTATGCTCTATTCTTTAACTAATGGGATGTTAATGCCCATGAATTACTATTTTTGAGCGCTTTGCCCCATTTTTCAATATTAAAACCTTAACCCTATGCTCTTAAAAGCGTTCATTCGTTTTACCCTATTTGTCTTTTTGTCTACTAGTTTACAAGCTTCTCATGGCGCAGGGGCTTATCTGAATTGCCGGACTTATAATGATGGAAAAAGCATTGAGCTTGAACTTCATCTTTTCCGCTATAATGGTGCAAATAGTAATCAATACAATTCAGGTTTTACCGTTACGGGGCCTCAGTCTATCAGTTTAGCTCGGGTAGCAACAATTATCCATTCAGTGGGCGACAGTCTTTGTCCGAATGGCTCAATTAGCGAATATATCTATCGAGGCAATGCCTATTTAGGTAATGTTTTGAATGCTAATGATGTAGTCTTGGAGGCTATTATCCCTTGTTGTTTGTTGGGAGATATGCAGAATGCATATTCGGGTTGGGTTAAGATAATGACTAGCATTAGTATTCCAACAATTGCTAGTACTGGGAACCAGTATAAAATGGTTGAAGTGAATACCCTCAATATGCAGGCTAGAATGTTGCATTCTGCCCGAACAGATCAATCTAATGTAATTGATTTTTCAGTGGTCGCGAAGCCTTCAAGTGTGGATTCGATAGTTTACCATTTGGCGCAAGTGAATAGTCTCAACAGTAATTCGGTTTATAAATCGGGGTATACCGGACTCAATCCCCTACCAGACCAAAGCGAAGATTCCTTAAATGCTCAAAACATATTTGATTCAGAATTGGGCACTTTGAGCTTTAGGGCACGTGGTCAAAGTTCAGATACAGGCTTTTATTTATTAAGTACTGATTATGATGTGTATGTAGACTCTGGGAAAGTGGTAAGCATGAATGCTTTGGGCTTGGTTTATTTAGAATATGGTGATTCTACTCTAAACTCCAGCCTGGTCTTCCGTCATAATGATGGGAGCAATGCTCAAGTTTTACAACATGGAGACACCCTTTCTCGAACTTTGGTTTACGGGGATAGCCTAAGCCTTGACTTGGAAGCGTATTCAATTTCAGGATCTAAAATTCTTTATGGATGGTTAGGGGGTGTGCCAGATACCACGGGCTTTTATAGCCAGTTTCAGGGCCTTTTCCGGCAACCGGCGGTCCAAAGTATTGGAGCCGCAATGGGAAGTCAGGATACAATAATAAAGAGACTTTTTTGGGAACCAACCATAGATGATTTCCAATACCGTCCGGGGCATTATAACTTTCGACTGTATTATAGGCTTGATACCTGCGGCAGCTTGTCGCAATACATCAATGTAAATGTGGAACTTTTACAAGAACCTTTTATTTATAAAACCCAGGATACCCTTTATACATGTTATGCTCAAAACTTGGATTTAAGTGCCTATTTCTGGGGGGATTCATTGTTCTGGCGGCCCGGAACTGGACTAGGAGATTCAACATTGGCAAATATTAGCATTAAGCCTTTTGAATCCGGTTACCTCTATATTACTCATCCTCGTTTAGGAGATCTGGATTCGGTTTACCTCAAACTGGATGATTTGCCCAACCGCATTCCCTTACAAATGACCACCAATGGAATGGAAATGGAATTCACCGAGAGCGATCATTCTGTTTATCAGCAATGGTGGCTAAATAATGTGATTCCTTTTCATGGAGTATTGGAAGATGAGAATCCAATCATTGGAGCAGGCACTTATAATGTATGGTCCTATTTAGATTTGGATTCCTGCCCGAATATTACCGATACGCTTACTATTCCCCACAATGAACGATGGGGAGGGAACTCTTGGGTGGGTCATTCTGAAAGTCGTTCTAGTCAGATGGAATTGGGTGGAGCCAATAATCCCAAGTATACTCAGAAATTGAAAATCACTAAAAATAGACAGCTTCAGAATGTTTATTTTATTGGTTTAAACTCGATTGCTTCATCGCAACAGGTTATGGTGGAGCTGCAGTTTGCAAGCGGTTTGTATTTTACTCGAACCTTTAATGTCAAGGATGAGAGCTATATCGACTATCCTATATACTATGCTTTGGATACCACTATGGAAGTGGACATTAGTATAACCGTACCTCAATACATTGAACTCTCATTAATAGAAGGAACAGGCGCCAGCTTCGAACATAATGGATTACGCTTTTCGGACTTCAGAAAGATTATCGGCACAGATACAACGGCTACCAATCTAAGGCCAGCCATTGGCTTTAAATTCGAAAGTGATATTAGTTTGTCAGAGGACGACTTCCAACCCATTGCTCTTTACCCTAATCCTGCCAGTGATCACTTGATTCTAACGGCACCTAAAGGCTCATTCTGGCAAATACACAGTCTAAGTGGGCAAATGGTAGCTGAAGGAAGACTGGAGTCCAATATAGCAGAGATACTGATCGATAAGTTCTCTCCGGGCTTTTATTTGCTTAGTGTGGGTGGTCAAAACTTGAAGTTTGTGAAGGAGTAGATGGCTTTCCTAAAAAATAACTTCCAAGGCTAAGTATTTTTAGAGTGAATTATGTCTGGGGCTAGGCTTTGGAAATTATCGAAGGGACAAGTCTTCGCTACCTTTGAATGGCAATAGAATAAATCCTTTAAGCTCTGAAAATCAATTTAAAATCATCACAATGAAGAACCTGGTCCTAATATTGGTTTTGCTTGTTACTGCTTTCAATGTGCAGAGCCAAAATATGTCCTATTACTGGGCCGAAATGGTGCCATCAATAGAGGGTTCTCGCTCCTATGAGCAACGAGGCTCTCCGGACTTGTTTCCAATAACAGCTTATTTTGAGATAGATTCAAACTCATTGAAGAATGATTCCATATCGATCAAAATTCATTTTATAAGCTTTACTGATAGTAGTTCTCATTTTTTTATAACTACCCTAGGCTTATTTTCTAAATATCCATTGAATGATAAACGTCGGGATGTTTATTTGGTAGATAAGTATGTTATGGAATTAGATTCTATACCAATGGATTCGGATTGGATAAAAGTTCATAGGAGTGGCGGCCTAATGATCACGCAGGTAACGGCTTGTAATACCAGTAGAAATGTGGGAGTATTTCCTGTGATCGAGTGAGCTTGATAGTAAAAATTCTTCGTGCCATTTATTGGCGGTTTCATATTTTGATCGAGCCTTTTACAGCTGATTCGGAGTCGGCAAAAATTCTAGGTTCATCTTCATTATTTGCAGTAGCAACTTCATTTTGGTTTTTATCAATCTATAAGGGTATTGCAAAGCACTTTATGGATAGGCCTCTATTGGATAGGCCAAAAGTTGGCGTCGTTTTTTTACTTGCCCTGGCTATTTCCATCTATATAATCACAACAACAAAAAGTGGTAAGGAATATTTGCCTTATAGGAACACTTGGGTATACGGTCTTTTGAGTTTGATATATGTGGTTGGTTCGTGGTTGATGTTTTTTGGGTTTACTTTAAGCTAAATGTTGCCTACGAGGTTATTTCTTTAGTTGAATTCAATATGAAACGAGATCAGGCTGTGAGCTTCCTTTTAGTACTGTTTTTGCTTGGCCTGACTCCAGATGCTTTTGGGGCTTCTAAAGCGATAGAGGTAGATTCCTTACTAAAGGATTTTGTAAGCTTAGAGATATGTGAAAGCATTGGTTCTGAAACTGCCTTTATTGTTTTGCAGCATTATTCGGAGCATGAAAGTGACTTATTGATCTTTAAAATGCTTCAAAAAACTGAATTGAAGTCCTATGAGTATACGCGTATGACTCATTACTCTTTTATGGGCTGGACCGTCTTTATAGATACCAACCTTTTGTGTAAGACCTGTAGCCACTTGGATGAGGAAAGCTTGTGTTTTAATGCAAGGAATGAAGACTTCTATCCATTTGCTATCGCAAAAGATGCAGATACAATTCTATTGCTGTTTGATGAATTTCCTATCTTCAAGATTAGTGAATATGAAGTTTTTGACACTAAAAGTCCTGTGCTCCTAAATGAGCAAAAATGTGATTTAAATAAGGTAGATATTTATCTCGATTCACTCTATTTTGAAGGTTGGGATAAATTGTATTGGGAAGACTGGAGTTTATTCAAGAACTATCAATTAAAGCCATCTGAAGAGCCTTGATTGCATTGTATTTTTAGAGCGCATTTGTAAGATTAAAATAGATAACTGTGTCCCTGAATAACTTTCATACTAAGTTCTGGCTGCTCTTGGGCTTTGTCACATTCATAAGTTTCTTCGTTCGTTGTCAGAAGATTGAAATACGACCACATTCTAAGATTCAGGATGGAAGTTTTATAATCGAGCTAATTGTCGCAGATAGCTTGATTGAAACCACGCAGACTTATGCGGGACAGAATCGATATTTTTATTCGATTTCCAGATCAGAATTCGATTCAATAAAGCGAAAACTAGTGGAGCAGGAAATTCCAGAACCTCGTATGAAGGAGATTTACGGTTCAGCTTCGGATGTATTTATTTTGATTTTCATAATGGAAGGGGATAAGGTGTCTGAATACTACTTAGAAAGTCCCCAAAGCTTTGAGGACTTTTTTAGTGCCAGCGCAAAATGTATTCAAAACGAAGCCTTGAAGAAGCAGGTTTTAGCTTTAAGGGAATTTGCCGCTCATTTGCGGGAATAAATTTCAGCACATATAGATTAAACTTTTTTCGGCATCATGGTGAGCTTAAAGAAGGCTTTTCTTTTAAGTTGTATAATACTAGGATTTACAGTTCAGGCTCAGAACAAACATTCTAAGGCTCGGACCTATGCAGACTCAGTTTTGTTTCATGCCGGACTAAATTACCTTACCGATACCGCAGAGTCGAATAGCATTGAATTAGATTCTTATCAGATTAACTTAGAGGGGGATAGCCTATTGATTTCTAAAAGGAATCATACAAAAGTATATCAGATCAAGTCAAAGTAGGCTGAAGACCTTTCTGGGTTTCAGGACAGAGAATACAAAAAACCAAGCTTCATGGTTTTCAGATGAAGATGAATCGAAAGTCCTTAGAGCTATGGTATTTTGATTCAGAAAGATTAATAAAACGCTTGATTTTTTTATTGGAATAATGCTTTGGCAAGCCAAGTTTAACTTCATGGTTTAAAGATTTTATACTTAAAATTTTAGTACTATGATTTCGGTTCTTAAAAGAAAAACCGGATTCTTGCATTCAGTTGAATTGAGCTTCGGAAAAATAAAGCAGCAGTAAGGAGGCTTCATTTCCGGGCTTTGAAGTGTACATAATTTAGAAATGCTATGAAGCTTATTAATCTTTATTTAGTCTCAATCCTTTTGTTGAGTTCATTTGCCAATATCCCAAAAATCGAAGGGGATCCTGCTTTCAATGATTTACCTGAAGTTGAAGTAAAGTTCGGTAGCCATTCCCTTAATCTTCCCGAAAAGTGGAGTGTCGAGAAAGGTGAAGATCCAAGAATTGTAACCGTAAAGAAAGACTGTGGTGGTGTGGTTCCCTGTCCATATTTAGTTTATCAGAAAGAATCTTTGGAGAGTGGAAATTTCGAAAGTGATGAAGCCTACGCCACCTATTGGATTCAATCTCTTAGGGAAGTGGATATGGATGTTAGGATTAATGAAGTGGATTTTTTAGCTCCGGGAAAAATGAGGTTCGAGTATGTGGTGGTTTTACCGCCAAATGAGCAGAATATTAGTGGCTTAAGAGGAGTGGTGTTTGCGAGTTTAAATGCCTCGACGGTTGAAACATGGACCTTTACAGGCCCCAATGACTATGCCGAAAGAATCGAATATATCAGTGAAGCAAATGATATAATGTTTGGGACAAATCTTTTTTAATCGGCATTCATGCTTGGATATGAGGTGATCTTCATCATCGACGGCTTTAAGTATATCGGAAGAGTTTTGTGGCCAGGGATTTAACTTAATGAGCTCCCTATGTATCGCTTGCTGAAACTACTATTAACAACCCTTGGACTGTACGCTATTCTGGCCAAAGCCTACTTTATATTTGTTTTAGTTAATGGCCTGCAAAGCATGGGCTTCGAGCTTTTAATTTCTCTTTTGATGCTATTCTTGGTAGGCTTATTTCTAGTTCAACTTTGGCGGCCTCGATTATCGAAATTGGCTAGGCCCGGAGGTATTTTGACCTTGTTTGCAGCTTCTTACCTCTACCTGCATTTTAGCTGGCTTGCCGCTTGGGACTTGCTAAACAAAAGACCGGATGCCGAAATGGCAAATACAGCCTTTTGGCTAAATGATCTTCCCAATCTCTTAGTATTGCTTTTTGGACTCTGGTATTTAATAGGCTTGTTTCGTAGGCAGTTTTCAAGCTCCAGTATTTCTTGAAATTTTAATGCAAATCCGCTTTTCCTTCTTCCACTAGCTTATAGTGCTTGATGGCTTTTTTAAGAGCCTTTTGCAATTCGTCAACTTTGCCAGAACCAATAAAAATCCTTTCACCCCAGCTGGTTTCTACACTCATACCATTGCGCCCCGAAAAGGTGAACTTCTTCTGAAGTAGGTAATGGTTATAGGATTTTTGCCAACTAGCCATGCGAGGAATGGACACAATTCGGATAAAGCTAATTTCATCCCAAGGGATGATTCGCTTACTTTGGTGAAAAGGCATCATTTTATACTCAATACCCTTTTCACTAATGGAGGTTTTTAGGCTTAAGTGCATTAAGAACCAGATGAAGGCTAAACTTAAGATAAGGGCAATGGCTCCCAAGTACAGATCTTGAGTTTGTACTTTAAAAGAGGGACTATAGTAAAGGTGAAGCAGCGTAATGCCTAGCAAAAGCATAAAGCTGGCTATTAACCAGATGGGCTTAAATGAAAAAAATTGCTGTTTCTCTTTAAATACTTTTTTGGCCATGACAGCTATCTGTATTAATATTGAATTAACCACAAGTTAACAATAAATTAACAATAGGCAAGGCTTTTCAATCTGAGTCTGATAGTACAGCATGGCTTCTTTTGGTAAAAATTAGGCATTTTCATAGCCTACCAAGGTTCAGTAGGCGAGTCTCTCGGCTGCGAATAATTTGAATTCAGCTCTTTCCCTCAGCCTTCTTTCTCTTCAACTTAATTGCTCTCTCTAAGTCCTTGACTGGCACCTTTTTCGCTGCTATCGGGTGAACTAAAAAGATCCCATGAAGCGATTTTACCCTCTTGTTTTCAGTTTCCTGGCCTTAGGAGTACAGGCTCGTGAACTTCAGATTAATCCCGGAATTCGTTTGCCCAAAGACAGTCTTGAGGCCAGTCATTTGATCCAATCCTTAGAAGGCTTTTTAGAAGCCAGTCAGGCAGAAAATTCGGCAAACCCCTATGTTTGGCCAGAGGAGAAATTCGAAACCTATTTATTGCTGGATGAGTTTAAAGGCATAGAAGCCAGTTCCTCTTTTAAGGACGAACATTTCTATCAGCCCCAGCTTTGCAATGTGGCTCCCCTGGAGGAGGGGCAGTATTGGTTGCAAATTTCCTATTTCGGCCAAAAGGGAGATACTTCCATCCTGCGCGCCAGCTTTGATCTCATAGCCCATCCAGATAAAGATCAATTCAAATTTGCCTCACCCCTTAGGCGCAATACCCGACATTGGAAGGAGTTTAAGGTCGGCAAAAGTCGCTTCTTTTATCAAGATAGCCTCAATGAAGCCCACGCCATTCAATACGATCAATTAAGCACTCGCTTTGATGGCAACTTGAAATCCGAGAACAAGGCGAATATTGTTTACTGCTGTGAGAATTTAATTGCCATGGAGCGATTGCTGGGCCTCACTTATAAGATCGATTACAATGGCTATAATTCCAGTGTTTGGACGGTTAATGAAGCGGGCACTAAAATTATGGCCCTAGGAAATGACAATGCCAGCTTCGAGAATTTTGATCCTCATGATTTGTGGCATGCGCGCCTGAGTATGGTGATATCGCGTAGGGCGGTAGATCATTCGGTAGATGAAGCTTGTGCCTACCTTTATGGGGGTAGTTGGGGATACACATGGGATGAAATCCTAAAAGCCTTTAAAGAGCAGGTCGCTTCTGATTCAGGTATGAACTGGCGCGAGCTCAAAGAAAAGCCCCAGTACTTTCAAACAGGTGAACATCGCAATTCGGTCGACTATGTAGTTTGTGCCCTGCTGGTTCAGGAAATTGAAGCCAAACACGGCTTTGAAGGAGTTTGGGAGTTCTTAAATATTGGACCCAGAGAAAAGGGCAATGCCAAGTTTTATCAAAAGCTGGAGAGCTTACTGGGGATTTCGGCAGAGCAGTATAATGCTAAAGTTTGGGAATTGATAGAACAGGCTTAGACCCTTTTTAAGGCTAACAATTCAGCTAGCGATTGTCTTATACAATTACTTACCGCATTCGCCTGGTCGTACACAATTAAATGACCACCATTAAGCAGTTTGGGTGCTTGGCTTCTTTGCTTAAAGGCCAGCACCCGATCTTGCTTTCCGTGAATTTGAACGAGCCTTTTCGGAATCATTTGGTTTTCCCATTTACCAAGTGCTTCCAGAGCCCATTTGATAAAGCTTGGATCACCATCTCTTATGATCGCTTGCAAGAGCTTCTGCTCCGAACTCCCAAAAATGAAGGCCATTATAGAGGAAGGGAAATGCTGAAAACCCCAATTAGGTAAATAGGGAACCAGGCCCGAACGGAGCAATACTCGGAAATAGCCAGGCAAATCTTCACTGCAAACAATAGATGAAATGGAAATGGTGGCGAGAGGTTTAAGATATCGATTCATCTCAACGGCAATCATGCCTCCCAAGCTTAGGCCGATTAGAATGAAGGGTTCACTGGGATCAATGGTCTCCGACAGACGTTTGGCATAATCGCTAAGACCTTCCTTTTTTTGAGGTGCAATCCAGGGAATGGGGATAGAAGGGAAATCCAGCTTCAAGCGTTTGAACACTCTTTCATCGGCTCCCAAGCCACTGATTAAATAGATTTTTGGTGAGCCAATTTCCATTTTTTCTAACTACCGCCTACCATCAAAATAACGTCGGTTCCAGGCACCCATACCTGCATTTTGATTATGGATAAAATGCAGAGAATCTCCATCAAAGCGATACTGTAAGGTACCATACAGGCTACCGCCATCCCAATCGTAGAGTCCTTCTCCCGAGCTATGGATTTTGATATCCTTAAGGATGTAAACATCTCGAGAATCGTAGTCAATTCTAAAGTTTAAGGTGGAGTCTCCGGAGCCCAGGCTAACTTTTACAATAGCATCCGAATATTTATAACTGCTTCCGGTAATGACATCACCACCACCTACTAAACCCCCACCGATATAGGTGCCAGTGTATTTGTCTAAATAAGAACTTTCTTCCTCTTTTTTACAGGACAATAGACTTAAACTGAGGCAGAGGAGAAAGATGCGAGCTTTAATCATGGCTAAGATTTTAAAAATTTGCGTCCTCTAGTTCCCTGTACTTTGGTAAGGTAAGGATTTCAAAACATGCTCCAAAGCTTCCAGTCGGGCTTTGGTTTTTTGATCGGCCTGAATAATGATCCAGGGCGCATTCTCTGTATGCGTTTCCTTAAACATTCGCTCCTTGTATCGGGTGTATTCATCCCATAGCCCTTGAGCCGCTTCATCTACCGGAGTCATTTTCCAGCGCTTCAGTGGACTGCTTTTGATATCAGCAAAGCGACGCGCCTGTTCCTCCATAGTGATGGAGAAGTAAAACTTGATGAGATAGGTGTCTGAGCTTTGTAGCATCCTCTCAAAGTCGTTCACCTGCCCCATAAAAGTTTCATATTGTTCGGCCGTGCAGAATCCATTTACAGGCTCCACCACCGCTCGGTTGTACCAGGATCGATCGAAGAAGACCATTTCCCCGGGCTTGGGCAAATGATTTACATAGCGCTGAAAATACCACTGACCAGCTTCTTCTTCAGTCGGTTTAGGCAAGGCAATAATGCGATAATGCCGGGGATTGATATGAGCGGCAATCCGGCGAATAGCACCGCCTTTACCCGCGGCATCGCGACCTTCGAAGAGGATGACCACCTTTTTCTGTTGGTCAATTACCCATTCCTGGAGTTGGATTAATTCGGCTTGTAAGTCGCGCAAGCGTTGCTCATAATTGGCTAAACGCAAAGCCTTCAAAACATCCGTTTTCTTATCCGCAAAAAGGTACTTCAATCCCAGCGGAGAATTGAGCAATTCCAGTTCGGCATCGCTCAGGGCCATGATTTCTTTTTCTTTCGCGTTCATTAGATGTCAATTTGTTCAATATGTCGATAATAGCGTGCGACCACATTGGGATCAGGTAAAATAGTAGTCCGGTTTTTCACCCTTCGATCTTGATAGGGGAATTGGGAGAGCACATAGCGAATGCTTTCCAAACGCGCTTCCCGCTTATTATTGGTTTTTACAATGATCCAGGGACTAAAGGTAGTGTGGGTTTTGGAAAACATCTGCTCCTTATAATGGGTATAGCGGTCCCATAATTCCTGTCCCTTCATATCTACCGGCGAAAATTTCCATTGCTTCAAAGGGTTTTTCATCCGCGATTTAAAGCGTTTCTTTTGCTCCTCTTTGGAAATGGAAAACCAAAATTTGATCAGGATAACCCCATCCTCATAGAGCATATGCTCAAAGCCCGGTACCTGCACCATAAAGCGATCGTACTGCTCGGTATTGCAAAATCCCATTACCGGTTCTACCACCGCTCGGTTGTACCAGGAACGGTCAAAGAAAACAATCTCACCCGGATTGGGAAGCTCCTTAATATAGCGCCTGAAATACCATTGACCGCTCTCCACTTCGGTGGGTTTAGAGAGGGCCACTACCCGCATGGAACGCGGATTGAGATGTTCTACAAAGCGCTTAATTGAACCTCCCTTGCCGGCAGCATCCCGACCTTCGAAGAGCACCGCTACTCGCAGCTTTTTCTTGGCTACCCAGCGCTGCAAATTCACCAATTCGGTTTGCAGCAGGCGAAGCTCTTCTTCATATCGTTGATTGCGAATAATCTTACTGAGATCGGTTTCATTTTGCTCGGCAATCTGAACCAAATCCTTGCGCTGTTTTACTTTACACAGCTCTTCACGAGTATACATGTACAATAAGGCTTGGAGAAAAGTCTAAGTTACGAATTAAGCCGCCCGGAGTGGCTCTAAATAAACGGCTTTTCCCAGGTGAAGCCTTGCCTCTATTTAGCAGAGCTACTATCTTTAAAGCATGTATCGATGGACTTTTTTAGCCTTCTTGTTTTTAGGTGCTTGTAAGAGTAGCCAAGTGCAATCTGTTGCGACGAATCCGGATTTCACCCGTATTCGCTTTGAAGAAGTAGGTGGTTTTACCGGCGGCGGTGGTATGTATAGCTTGGAAGCCGATGGACGGGTCTTTAATAAGGGAGCAGAATTAAAGCAGCTTAGTGAAGCTCAGTTAAAGTCGCTTCAGGCGAAAGCCCGGGCCATCCGCAAATTAGCGCCACATCAAAGCTCTGGTCAGCATATCCAAAGAAGCATTTGGCTTGAAAGTGCCCAGGACACCTTAAGCTTTAGCTGGGGCCTAGAAGATACAGCGGCCAGTGCTCATGATCAACTCTACCGCAGTTTGTACCAACTCACTATTGAATAATCATGCGCTGGGAATACTGTTTTCCCTCCGGGCTGCGTAAGAGCACGAAATAGGTGCCTGCGGCCAGATCCGTGCTAAAGTTCCAATTTTGATCCCCGGCTTGGGTTTGAATACTGCGCTTGCTGATTACTCGACCTTGGAAATCTTGTACTTCCAAATCATAGGTTCCAGCGGAAGCTTTTTCTAAGCGAATGCTGAAATCACCACTATGAGGATTGGGGTAGAGAACAAAGCCAAAACGGGCTACCTTAGGTTCTTTTAGACCAATGCTGCTACTGCCTAAGTAAATATTATCGAGGTTGATTATATCGCCATCATTGGTAACCGAATTGGTACGCTTATCCACCAATAGATGGGTCTCAAAACAGAGCTCGAAATACTGCCCGGCAAAGTCATCCAAATTCACAATTTGACTTTGGAAACCATCTCCATCGGGATTGCTGGCAATAAAGGTTCCACTTACCGGCTGTCCGTTGGCTATAATCCGCAAGCTGCTGGTATAAGCGCTATTACTGGGCTCGGAACGCAACCGGCGGATTAGGCGACTATATGCCTGTTGCAAATCGAAGTTTAATTGGAGGGCTCCTTCCTGACGGGCATCAACACAGGTACAATAGGTGGAGCGGAAACTGGGGTTTACCTGCCAAACCATAGTGTCATTGCGGGGTACCTCAAAAGGATCCGGGTAATTCACCAAGGGACCACCCACTATTTCCAGTCCGCGATTACCAGTACTGGCCACGGTATTACGTCGGCTGCTGCTATTATTACCATGGCGAATAAGTAGAGAATCTGCATAAGCGAAGTCCTCAAAGCCAATTTTTCCGCCGAGCAATTCATAGGGTTTTAAAACCCGATAGTTCACAATGCGGTTATTGTTCAAAGTGGGATCGCCGCTGTAGACCAGATTTAAAGTAAGGGTATAGGCTCCACGGGCATCCATATTCAAATAGGTAGGGAAGTCGAGAATTAGGGTGTCGCCATAATGCACGGTTCTGCTTAAGCTGGCGCCGATATTTTGGCTGGCTGTGCCGGATAAGCTATAATCCAAAGAAATGCTGGTACCTGCAGACAGGCTATCGCAACCCAGGAATACCGCTGAAACGCTAATGTTGGTGCTGTCATTTAATTCACAGCCCGAAATAGGATTGAGCACTTCCAGCAATTTCCATTCGGCATTTTGATAGCTCTCCTGACGAACCCTTTGCTCGTAGGTATTATTGTAGGTAAGGCTGTCGCTGGATGTGGATATCGAAGCGAAGAAATCGTAATTACCCGTCTGACTTAAATCGGCAGTTTGACTGTGTACGAAATAGGCTACGGAATCCGGTAAAAGGGTATTGCTAATAACCGTACTCACGGTTTGCAGCAGTCCACCATTGATGCTGTAGCTGAGGTTAATTGCCGTTCCGGCTGCAATGCTTTGTGCGCAGCTATTATTGCGAATCACAAAAATTACATCTTCCGCTGCACCTAAACTGCAATCGCGTTCGGGAAGAACCAGGGCATCAAGACTAAGATCATAATCGCCGGTGGGCTCTCCTACTCCCACCGCATACCAGGCATTGGTGGTTTGAATGTATTCATTGGAGCAAGCGCCATAGAGGTCAATAGCCGATTGCATTGCACCCATACGGGCATCAAAATGATCCGAAAAACGGGTAAGGTAATTATCAAGATTATGGTAGGCGATATCTGCCGCCGCTTGATAGCCAAGGCCTTCAATATTGTAGCGGTCATTGTTGTCGTTTACACCGGAATCACCATCACTTAGCAGGTAGTACCAAAAGTTCTGAACCCCGGAATTGCTATGCACATAGCCATTATCGAAAAAGAGACCCTGGCCCCAATTATTGCCCTTGTAAGTATTGGGATGACTGAATTGAGTGGGGTTGCGCAAGTTTCGCAGGCCATTGCCAGTATTTAGAAAGTCTTCACCCATTTTCCAATCTCCACCAGCCGAATCGTAGGCAAACTCAATCGCTACTCCGAAAATATCACTAAAGGATTCATTGAGCGCTCCCGCTTCACCCTGGTAAATTAAATTGGCCGTGTATTCGGTAATACCATGGGTGATTTCATGGGCTACCACATCCAGGGAAATTAGTGGGGTGGAAGCCACACCATTGCCATCACCATAGGTCATTTCCTGACCATTCCAAAAAGCATTTACATAATTGGAGTCGTAGTGCACAAAGGAGTTGAGCGGCGAATTTTGATCATCATAGCTAAAGCGATTGTAATGCTGTTTAAAGTAGCTGTACACGCGCTCTGCACCCCAATGCGCATCAGTGGCCGCTTCATCAAAATTGGCATTGAAATTATTCCAGTAATTGTCATCGTCGTAAAAGTCGATGGCCGTCCCCTTATTGGTTCGCTTTTGCATATTAAAGGTATAGATACCTCCGCCGGTAAGGCTATCGTGCAAAACATAGAGCGCCGAATCACTATCGTAGCTGGTGTAAATACTGCGCGTACCTGAGTATTTAGTGCGTGCGGTGCCGGTATCCTGACTGTGGATACGACTGAGGCTATGACTCAAGCTGCCGTTTTGAGCATTGATATAAACCCAGTTGCGATCATAAGGCTTATAGCTGTATACATCAAATTTCCAGCTAAGTTGATAGTGCTGGGCATCCTTGCTGAAATTCTTATCGAGAATAACCAAGCTTCCTTGTGGACTGGCTTCTCCCTTGGCCTCCCAGGCAAAGATTTGAGCAGGGAAATAATTGAGGGCGTATTGTAAGGCCTGGCTTTCGCTGATGCTTGCTTCTGGATTTAAATTTAAATCAGATACAATTTCGCCATTGGCCAGATATACTGCATTATTACGTAGGTGAATAATCAATTCAGCGGCCTCTACAGGAATTCCTTGATGCATTTGCTGATAATGACGATGCTCAGAACCATCCTTGCCATAGCTCACCCTTTGCAGCTCCAGGCGATCTTTCTCGCCTAATCCTAATTGCTGACGGTACTGCTCAATAAAGGCCTCGGCACTTAAGCTTTGATCGCCGGTATATCGATACCAACCGGCTGTTTCCAATTCTTGAAGTCCAGTGCTGCTTACCTGCTGGGCATAGAGGCCAAAGCTCATCCCAATAAGGAGGCCGGCCATTCTCAATCGTACATTCATAGCGCTGAAATTTAGGGTCGTGGAAGTTACACGCAATTCTTGAAATAGCATTTCAGCCCCCTAGATGTTCACTAAGGTCGATCGAGAGCCCTTATAAAGTTGCGATAAGTTTGGGCTTCCACACTCCAATCCGGTGGAGCAATATCTCCCCAGGCTTTAGGCACATCATGCATATTGAAGTAGTTAATCCCCGCAATTTCTTTGGCTGCTTTTATAGTTTCAGCTGCCTTTAAAAGCCACTGCTCCTGAAAATCTTCGGGGCCTTTTACTCCAAATTCGGTGATGAAAATGGGCTCGGTGGCTTGCCGCATTCGCCAGGACTTGCGACGGTAAATTTGGGCGAATTGCTCTTGTTGGGTGGGGTCGGTGATATTTTTATCTGGCAGGCCATATATGGCGATGCTGATATAGTCCACCTGATCACTGCCTGGGTACCATTCCAGAGAACCACGATCGCCAGCCGGTCCCCATACTTTTAGGATATTGGGAATTGCCTTTTCGGCTCTCAGCATCAAATAGCGATAGGCATCGATGTATAATTTGGGATCTTTACTTTGCCAGGGATAGCGCTCAATGGGGATTTCCATTTCCTGTGAAAAGCGGAGGTAAATCTGCCGCGGGAAATATTGCAGGCTATCCAAAAGCTCTTCTAATTCAGGCTCGTATTCACCCGCCAAGAGCTTTTCCAAACATTGATCATCGCGCTCAAAATTGCGATCTTCTATGGTTTCCAGGGTGAGAATCAGCTCGCGTCCATTCTGCTTCACTTTTTCCAATTCCTCAAAGAAGCCCTCCTTTTTATAAGTCGCTAAATTGATGAAGAGATGCTCGGCATTAATTCCGGCCAGGCCATCTAATTTTCGATCTGGATCATATACTCCTAAATGGAAGAGGCTGTCCTTAGCGACCTTGGTTTCTGGATGCTCAAAATATTGGCTATTGTAGAGCTGGGGATTCTCTTTCTGAAAGGTGATTTGTGATTGCCAGAGTTCCGGGCTTAGATCATCATACTGTCCGGCTAAAACCAGGCATTCATGATTAAAGAAACGCAGGCGATGTAAGCGGCGGTACACTTCATCTTCTAATCCCATTTTGGGATAAACCTCTAAAGGGATTTCCGAATGAGCGATAAGGGTAATGCTCAGAGCATCCACATATTCGGATCCGGGATAATACTCCTCCAAACCGGGATAACCTGCCGGCGACCAAAGCATTTTTACCTGCGGTGCTTTGGATTTTATTAAAGCCTGCACATGGCGATAGGCATCGATATAAACGGAAGGATATTCTTGCCAGGGATAAAAGCGCCCGGGGACTTCCATTTGGGGATTGAAATTAAGGTAGACCTCCTGCTTGAGGCTGGCTAACATCTCTGCTAATTGGATAATCTTTTGATCGTAAACTCCCTCCGAAACAGCGCCAAGAGGGGCACTGCGGTATACCGGCCAGTATTTGCTTCCCCAACATTCCAAGTCAATAATTAAAGAGGTTTGGGCTGGAAGGTCTTCAATAAGGGCAGTAGGAATTTGCCAATCTTCACTTTGGTTGAGCTGTACATAGCGATGCGCAAAAGCGGGCTTTAATTCATATAGACTGTAATCCGCAATCTGGGTTTTAAGCAACACGGCTTGATCGCGCTCGCCCCATTTGTGACTGATGTAAAAGTCCTTGGCGTAGGAAGGGTACTTTACCCGGGCCCAAAGGAAAAGGGCCGAAAAAATGACCAGGCCCAAAGCCATGGCCAGAAGAATAAAACGCCGCCACAGTTTTCGCCCCGCTTTGCTCATAGATTAAAGATTTGTCCCTTCCAGGCTAAGTGATAGCCCCTGGCCTCCACTTCCTTAAAAGCATCCGATTGAGGGTTCCAAAGGGGATTGCTATGATTGAGATGGATGAAGTGAATCTTGGCTCTTTCCTCCGCATCTAAGCGATCGAAAAGGGCCATACTTTCTATTACAAAAGGATGGGGAATTTCACTCATATCGCGGCCTGGCAATTCTTCGGCATTGTAAAAGGTTGCGTCCAAAAGAGCATAGTCAACCGTTTGCACCAATTCCACAATATCTTCATCCCAGAGCTGCCATTTATCGATATCTGGAATGAAAAGGGCCGTCTTGGATTTTCCTTTAATGATATAGGCCAGCGTTTCTGAGAATTCATCCCGATGGGGTACTTTAAAAACATAAATACCCGGACTATCTACCTGGGCAATAAGATCTGCCGCTCTTAAACTTGCTTTTTGGGGATGGAGCTTCAAATTTTGCAATTCGAATAATTGCGACCAGGGCCCATTTTGACTTAGAAATTCGGCCATTTGCTCTCCGCAATACAAGGGCAATTGATGCGTATTGCAGGCTTCACGACCGAAATACATCAAACCCGTATAATGACCAATATGGGCATGACTAACATAAACAGCCTTGGGTAAGCGGGCATAGCCCTGGGGGATTAATTGAAATTGCTCACTGATATCCGGGCTGGCTTCAATTAAGGTCCATTGTGCCGAATCCGGCTCCAGCCAAGCTAAGGAAACCACATTGCCTTTAGTGGCTCCGGGCTGGCAGCATTCTTTTTCGCAGCCTAATTGAGGCTTCCCGGCATCTTGAGCACGACCCAATACCATGAGCTTTTGGGCTGAAAGCTGTAGGCTGAATAAGATGCCAATCCAAATTTTGAAATTAGGCCTCATAGCTTTCCGTATTTAATACTTGCTCCAATTGCAAAAGACTTTCATAGGCCTGCCCCTGATCAAACACATCGATATAGTATTTGGGTCGAATCCAGAGCTGCAAATGGGAATCAATATTTTTCAGGCTGAGCACTTCGCCAAAGCTGCGCCAATTGGCCTTACGGCGGATGCGAATTTCTTGATGATCCGAACTCAAGTCCACTTTAAATTCTCGCGGGGGAAATTTTTCCAAGAGGGCGGGATAAAGGCGCTCCAATTCTAATCCGGGAATCAAATAGCTTCGGCGGAAGTATTTAAAAACATCACCGGGCTTTAGGCCTCGTCGGCTTAATTGATAGGTTGCTCCTAAGGCTGAAATCAGGCTAACCGCAGCAATTTTCCAAGTGGGAACCACATCACCCATCAAGGGGCCAGTGACTAATTCGCCCACCACATTTAGGGCGAAGAAAAAGAGCAGTAATACGAGGATAGATCTTAAGGGGTACAAAGCGGCCTTTTGGCTAAGTTAATTATTTAGGGCTTGGAATAGGGCCAGCTTTCCGGAATGATAAAATAGCGTTCTACCTCTTTAAGGGAGCTGTTTGAATCGCTCATTTTGGCGATGAGCTGCGGCCGATAGATTCGCTGGAATTCAGCTTCTAATTCTTCTACCAGGTATGTAAGGGAGAAGCAATCGGAAGGGTCTTCTGTAAAATAGGGACCGATCCAATCCGGTTTTTTAAGGATGCAAAATTTAGTTTCACTTTCAGAATGTAGCTCTTTTAGTTGATGGATGTTGAGGAAGTAATAGGAGGGCGCATCGGCTCGAGCCTGATTGGGTAAAACCTTTTCTTTAGCCCAGGGATAGTAGAGTTCGCCTTTTAAGAAGAGCTCCGATTTTAAGTCACCATAGTCCGCTCGGATTTGCGAATGATGTGAAAGGGGCAATTGTAATTTGCGAAGCTTCTCCATCTTCCGACCTAGGAAATCACGACGGCTGGGACCCAGGAAATTATGGTGATTTCCATCTTCACCTACTTGCAGATAGTATTTCAGGGCTACCTCCCAATGTCGTTTTTGATCCTTTTGTTTATCATAGAGGATGAGGTCTAATTCACCGCGAGTGATTTTTTCTTCGATAATCTGCACATTGGCAGCTAGTACCTCATAATGAGGGTCGAGCTCCAGAACGTATAATAGCAATTGCTCAAAATAACGCCCCATGACTTGGGGAACCTGAGCTTTAAAATGCGCATCGACTTTTGCGTTTTCTTGATCCTCATTAATTAAGAGCTCGGCAATTAATGCGCGATGTTGATCATCGTGAAAATAGTGAGCGGAATCAGGTAAATCCAAAAATGATGGGGTGCTAAGTGCCCACCAAATACGGCGGAGATGTACATTTTGCAATGCTACGGGAGCCATAGCTCTAAGGTAGGGGCAGAAGATGAGTCGGCAATGGCCGGAGCTTAAAACTTAGTGCTCCTTTCTTCCCAAAGGCAAAAAGGGACTTTCCCATCCATAGGCAACCGCCAAACTGCGAATGAGTACCACTACGCAAATGGAGATCAAGGCATTGAAGGCGGTGTTTACTTCCAACAAGCTACCCAGCCAATAGAGTAAACCGCCGGCCAGGGATGCCAGGGCATAGATTTCTTTTCGGAAAATCAGTGGAACCTGGTTGGTAAGCACATCGCGGATTACACCTCCAAATACGGCAGATACTATGCCCAGTATTAAGGCGATGGGAATACTAAGTTCCGCAATCATTGCTTTTTGAAATCCCAGAATAGTGAAGAGCCCTAAACCAATGGAGTCGAAAATAAATAGGCTGCGGCGGATATGACTTAAGCGGGGATAGAACAGATAGCAAAGGATCATCGCCAAAGCCACAATACCCAAATATTCCAGGTTCAACATCCAACTTACGGGTGTGGCCCCCATCAAAACATCGCGGGTGGTGCCGCCTCCCAGGGCCGTTACAAAGCCAATAATAAAGGCACCTACCAAATCGAATTTACGCTCTACGGCCGCTACCACGCCCGAAATGGCAAATACCAAGGTGCCTAATAAGTCGAGGATATAAATGAGGTCTTGCAGGGGCATGCCGCGAAGGTAGGGTAAATGAAAAATGCTTCGCTATTCCATGGCTTAATCCTGATCCCAGTAAAGGATTAGATTGCCCTTCTTTTGGCCGGAGCAGGCATAATGGTAGGCATCTTCCGCCTTTTGGGGCTGTATCTTTAGTGGGTCTACCAAGCCCTTGTATTTGCCGGCTGCCAATAGCTTGTGCATCTCCTTAAGGCTGCCGGGAATATCCTTGGGAATAGGGAAGTACACCTTCGACTTTTGCATAAAGGGCCGCAATAAGGCCAGCCACACATTGGAGGCATAAGGTCCCAGTTCGGAGGAAACATAAGCGCCACCATGGTTGAGTAGATGCTTGCATTGGAAATAGCTGCTCTTGCCCACCGCATCCAATACATGGGCGTATTTTTTAGAGCTCTTGCGAAAGTCTTCCGTCTCGTAATCCCAATAGCTTTCCACGCCTTTTTCTTGCCAATAATCGCGATGACTGGCAGGCCCCACCGCGTCGATACGGATTCCACGGGCACGAAGAATTTGAATAGCGGCGGATCCTATTGCTCCGGTAGCTCCAATCACCAGAACCTTGGAGCCCTTCACCAAATTTAAGGGTCGTGAAAAAGTAAGGGCATAATGGGCTCCTTCGGCGCAGTAAATGGCATCGACATAGGTCTTTTGACCCGGAATATGACTGATGGCAGCGCTTTCTTTGATCTTTACAAATTGCGCTTGACTGCCCAAACCTTCATCGTTGAAGCCAAAGACATGATCGCCTGCTTTAAAGCCTTTTACTTCAGGTCCCACCTCTACTACCTCGCCCGCAAAATCGCTGCCCAATATGGGATTGCGAGGTTTGGGCCATCCTACAAAGAATCGGAAAATATAGGGCTTGCCTCCTAAGATGCCACAATCGGTACGGCTAATCGTGTTGCAATGCACTTTAACCAATACTTCATTTTGAGCAGCTTTGGGTTGAGGTACATCCTGGAGCAAGATGCGCTCCGGTCCTCCGTAATTCCTGCGGACTAAGGCTTTCACGAGGGGAATTTAAAAACAGATTTGCTTGATTAGTCCACTACTTTTATAAATGACTGGGCCGAATTTCCTTTTTCATCCATGATTAAAAGGCGGTGGGTACCCAGCTCCAGGGCTACCTCCATGCGGTGATTGATCCGGCTGGAGCCGATGTACTCGTCATCCACATACCAGAAGATTTCTACCTCACCTTGTCGATGTCCCGCTTCGAGAATTACTTTTCCCAGACTACCTTCAAAATCACGGGATCGACGCACGACCTCAAATTTTTCGGGGTAAATAAATTCCAGGACTTCATCAACTGGCGCCAGGCATTCGGGATCCCAATCCGGAGGGGCCTTGTAATTTAATTCCGAGCGTTGGGCATACCAGGTCATGGCCGGACTTAAAATCATCCAGCTGGAATCTTTGGGTTCTTCCAAACTGCATTCACGATGTATCCTCAGACCTTCTGCATTTAAGAAGATTGGCTCACAGTAGGGGCAGTTTTTAAGGCTCGCTTTGGAGCCATAAATAGTATCCCGATAACGACAGTGCTCTTGCGCCAGATAACCACTTTCACGGCAAATTACCTTGGCATGCTGCCAGTCGTAAGGTGGTTCGAAGAAAGGGGAAGCTGGTAAATAATCCATAATGCTAAAGAGCAGTGGGGCTGAGGTTTCTACTCCAATTACCCCGGGTCGACCTTCATAATTAGCATTGCCGGTCCAGCAAACTACTAGCCAACGACCATCGGTACCCACCGCCCAGGCATCTCTGAAACCATAGGAAGTTCCGGTTTTCCAGGCTATTCTCCGGCTGGAGCCCCATTGTTGCCAATTGCTTGGTCGGTTGAGGCCCTCCATAATTTGTAAGCTGCTGTATATCGCCGCCGGATCTGAATTTGGGATAGGACCCCAGTCTTGGGCTTTCCCCAGTATATCATAAATACTGTCTTCTTCTTTGCCTTGCATGGCCCAAATCCAGCGGCGATACATATGGGCAATTTGCATAGCGGGTACTTCGGCCCCTCCTAAGATTAGGGACAAACCATAGTAGCCCGCATCGCGATCTAAATTATGCAAGCCATAGGCGCGCAAGCGGTGCAAGAATACGGGTACGCCCATATCTCTTAAAACTCGGGCTGCGGGCACGTTTAAAGATTGTTGCAAGGCTTTGTAAACCGGGGTGGCGCCTCGGTATTTAAGATCGAAGTTCTTAGGAGTAAAATCACCAAAGCGGGTAGGGATATCAGGTACCAGGGCCTGAGAAGATAATTGCCCCAAGGCCATGGCATCGGCATAAAGCATGGGTTTTAAAATACTGCCCGTACTGCGCGGTTTATTGAGCATATTAATCTCTTTGCCATCGGCCAGCTCATTCGTGGTATTGCCAACATAAGCCTTGATACTCCCGTCTTCGAGATCCATAACCAGGGCTGCTGAATTATGCACGGAATTCCCCCGCCATTGCAAAACATGAAGGTTTACCAAATCTTGAATATGCTTTTGCCAGCTGGCGTTTAAGCTACTGCGCAATCGGCTTTCTGGCATCATCTTCATTTGATACTGACTAAGATGATGGGCTATATCAGGCAAGGCTTGCGGCTCCAATGGTAATTCCTCCAATAAGGAAAGGCGATAGGTGAGAGAGTCAATCACTTCCTCCTTTAGCAGTTTTTGCAGCAGGCGATTGCGTTTTTGCTCAAAAGTCTGACGATTACGTCCAGGGTGAATAATGCCCGGTGCATTGGGCAGTACCGCTAAGGCTGCGCATTCCGACCAGGATAAACGATGCGGAGCCAGGGCAAAATATCGCCAGGCTGCTGCTTCCAGTCCAACCACATTTCCGCCAAAGGGGGCCTGACTGGCATAGAGCTCCAAAATTTCTTCCTTGGAATAGCGCAGTTCCAATCGCAGGGCTCGCAAGATCTCAGTAAACTTTTCCCAATAGGTACGCGGTGGATTGCCACGAGCCAGGCGTATGCATTGCATGCTAATGGTGGAACCCCCCGAAACAACTTCACCCGCCTTCCAGTTTTGGTACAGGGCCCTAACAATGGCAATGGGGTTAAAGCCGGGATGCGAATAGAAGTGTTCATCCTCATAATATACAATCGCCTCTCGGAAGCGCATCGGCACCGAATCTGCCGGTGGGAAACGCCATTGTTCATCTTTTGCAATGCGCGCCCCTAATAATTGCCCGTTCTCAGCCTCGGTAACCGTGCTGTATGGCGGGTCAAAAAGGGGGTCGGGCAGGCAATTCCACCACCAAATTAAAAAGATCAAGCCCGCAATCAGGGCAATACGGCGCAGTATTAGTCGACGAGGACTTCTACCCATTGGCCTACATTATTGGCGTTAACGCTTCCTTCATACATTGCTTCTACCCAGGTGGGAGGTAAATACCATTTTCCGGGATAGGTAGCGGTAAGCTCTATTTGGATGGTCATGCTTGGCTTGTGATAGCCATTGTAATAGGTCAGCACACGATCATCGCGAATATCCTGATAGTCGAAATAGCTTTCCGTGTCATCGCCACCAGCCAATACTCGATTATTAGTGATCTCCCAGCCACTGGGGAAGAGCTGACTCACCGCCAGGTTCTCATAATCTTTGGATAAGCTTAAACGTTGGAGGGTCACCTTAGCGATAATCGGAGTGCCAATTTTCAAGGCGGAAGGATCTAGTTTATTTCCACTTTGATCGAGGTATTGCACCGTCATATTGATGCGACTGCTATTGGCAGTTTCGCTTCCGTATACCGGTAGACCTTCGCGCATCACCGTTAGGTAGAGTGCTTGACCATTTAAGCTTTTGACGCTGATATCTTGAGCCTTCTCAAATGTTGCATCTTCATATTGGAATACGCTGAGGTCGCTGCTAATACGGCGGGTCTTGCCATTCACCACCAATTCGAAATCCATTTTTTCGGTTCCACCGCCAAATACCTGACTCATAGCCTGAAGGGTATAGGCAATGGTTTGAGTGCTATGCCAACCATCACTCATTTTATCCGCAATTTCTTTGGCTAAACGCAAGGCTTCCTCCTTATCGCCCATAGCGTAGAAAGTTTCCATTTGCATGGCCAATCGACGGGTAGCACTGCCATAGCAGTAATAGTAATAACGACCTTCAGCTTCGGTATAGTCATGGGCTTGTAAGAGTGCACGAGCCGCATCTTTTTCGCCCACCAGGGCATAGGCCGCAGCCAAACGGAAGGCGGCAGAGCGAGTAAGGTCATTGCGGTTTTTCAAGCGCGTCATGGCCCCTAATTCGGGTCTTCCGGCTAAAGCTAAAACATATAGGCGATAAGCCTGATTGAAATCATTATTGTAAGAATAGTGATTGTTGTTATTCCACTCTCGGGCGGCTTTACGAGCAAAGCGTAAATAGGAATCCTTCATTCCTACCGGGAGCTTATAGCCAGCCTTTTCGGCGGAAAGCATAAAGTGCCCCACATAGGTAGATGCCCAGGCATTGGCAAAGTTTTGTCCCGGCCAATAGCGGAAGCCACCTTCACCCAATTGCAGGGTTCTCAACTTGGATAAGCCTGCTTGAATATTGCTTTGGATTTCTGCTTTTTGATTGGCATCCAGTTTAATCCATTTATCCAGATTAAGCTGTGCAAAGCACTTAGAGGTGGTTTGCTCCAAACAGCCATGCGGATATCCAATGAGGTATTCCAATCGCTCGCTTAGGTTCATCTTGGGCAAGCTGCTTACTTCCACTGTAAGTTTATTGCTCCCCGCAATTCCAAAGGGCTCGGCTTTGTAGCTTACCGGATTGCTGTCTTCCAAAATTGCATCGTGGAATTGTTTTTGGCGACGCAAGGGACTGCGCACCGCAATTTCTGTTTCTTCAAAGCTCTTTTCTGCACCAGATTTAGCAGTAATCTTTAAACTGCCCTTTCCTAAGGCCCGTTTCACCTTAGCCTTGAAGTAGACGGTTTGTTGTCCGGTTTTCGAGAAGCTTAGCTTTTTACTGCGGTCAATCAGTTCAATTTTGCCGGTTGAACTCAGTTCCAGACTCACATCCTTTATGCCCTCTTCCATGGCAAATACCGTTACCGGAACTAATAATTCCTCTTCAGGACCCAATACCCGAGGCACCGTCATTTGAACCATTAAAGGTTGTTTAACCCGAATATTGGTATCGGCAGCACCATAAGCTTCCTTATCGTTGGCTGCTACCACCATTACCCGCACATTACCAATGTAATTGGGCATTTGCAATTTATGATTGGCCTTTTCGCCCGCCTTTAGTTTGAAAGGTCCTAAGTGACGCACTACCGGTACAAAGCGATCCGCGTCTTCCTCATTGCTTTCGAGCAGGGCTCCATCACCACCGATGGCCAGCATTTTGGCGATCTCTCCACTAAAGCCGCCTATCACTTCATCGTATAGGTCCCAGGTGCGTAAACCCAAGGCGATTTTTGAATAGAAATAAGGCCAGGGATCGGGACTTTGGAAATTGTTAAGACCTAATAAACCTTCATCAACCACTGCCAGGGTGTATTCCATGGCTACCCCATTTTTCTCACTCACCTTAATGTTGTACTCCGAATTGGGTCGGATTTTCTCGGGTACTTCAAGTTGTGGATGTAAGTGCGTTGCAGGATCTTCCACCATAATGGGGATAATGCCATATAGCCTAAGTGGTAAATCATTGCCTTTACTACTATGGGGCTGCAAAATCATAGCATGGGCATAGCAGTTGGGTGCCATTTCTGGGGTGATCTTAAGCTCATGCACTGTAGAGCCTGCATTGGTTGCCAATACCTTTTGGGTGATTTGCCCCGTCGCATTTTCATAGCTGAGGATTAAGCGACCACCGGCGGCACTGGGTACGCTGATTTTAGCGGTTTCCCCCACCTGATAGTTGTCCTTATCGGTTTGAACATTTAATACGCTTACTGATTCGCCACCGGCTCTGCCACTGCGATCGCGACCCCAACCCCAATCTACATAGGCCAGGCTGGAGCTACGGTGACCGCTTTCAGGGTCTTCTACTACAATGTAGAGTCGGCCCCAATGATCATCTGGGATATTTAAAGTGTAACGACCACGTCCGTTTACCAACTCTACTTCCTCACTGGCAATACGGTTGTTGGAGCTGTTATTTAGATAGGTGGCATTGCCTCTTTGGGCCGACCACCACCAAGACCAACTCACCTTGTAAACACTCACCTTAAGCTTGCCATTTACAGCTTCACCTTTTTGATTAACTCGGATCAAACCAATCGGATGGTCTTTTTCGGTTTCGAGGTAGCCATATTTATTGGTTTCGGGCATTTGGATCCCTACGAAATTTTTAAAGGGTGCTAATTCGAGGCTGGTGCTATTAATGCTAAAACGACCTCCCGGTTCAAATACCTTGGTGCCCATATTGAGGCGCAACATCCCCGGGCTGTTTTTTAGGTAACCCAGATCGGCACTGATATCTGCCATTCCCGTGGCATCTAATTTATCCTTGAAGATTTCGTTGCCCGACATGGAAGGAACAGAGCGTGACTCATCGTAGAAATCAAAAAGTGGGTGCTTATCGGCGAAAGCCCTCGGATTACCCGAAATACTGGCCCGTACTTCGGCTTGCAAATCGGAGGCCGAGGCACCGGTGAGCCATTCGGCTTCCAGTTTAATTTTGGTTTCACCTCTTTCGCTGCCATCGATAATATCTTCTGGGGCGCTCAGGGTGATATCGAGACGGTTAGGTTGGATGGTTTCTACGGGTAAAGATTTGTAGAAGCTCTTACCACCTACTTTGATTTGGGCGCTGTAATTACCGGTAATGGCCTCCTTGCTGGTAGTAATTGGGAAGCTAAATATTTGAGCCGTTTTTCGAGATTGAACTGTGCGGTAAACCTCTTGACCACGAGGGTCTTTTAAGGTGAGTACGATGGGGTGACTGGCCGGTAAAGGGCTTTTGGTGTCGTTTAAAATGAAGTCGAGGAAGAGGGTGTCTCCGGGGCGCCAGATTCCACGCTCGGTATAGATCATCCCTTCAATGCCAGTACTCACATCACGACCCCCAACCGCAAAGCTGGAAACGGAAAGGCTGCTGCTGTTCTCCAGACTGAGATAGGCACGCTCGGAGCCACTTTCAGCGACCACTAAAAATGGTCGGGTGTCTAAATCCATGCGCAGGTAGCCATCTCCATCGGTAACCCCTTCTTTAATCAGCTGACCCTGGTAATTGTAGTATTTGATTTTAACCCCGTTTAGGGAGCTGGTGCTGGAAATGCGTTGGGCATAAGCATACCATTCCTTATCGGTTCCTTTTACCACCAGGCCAATATCTGAGGCCAGGACATTGCGCTCAATTTTCCGAGAGCGGTTGTAATAGGAATTATGACAAGGATTGTCTCGCTCGCTATAATCGTAATCATCATAATACCAGTAGTCATAGTAGTAGTTTTCGTCAAATCTTTCTTCGGGTTCATCCCAGTTTTCGGGTTCCAGACTTTGTAATTCGCTATTGTCGTCGCCTTCACAAGGATAAAGGGAATAAGCTCGGAGGTAATCGATTTCAATGCGATAGATAGCACCGGGTTGTCTTTCGATGATGCGGTCCAGATCAATGGCAAAATTGTTCCATTCTTGCAGGTTTAAGCCTTCGCCATCCAGTTCAATGCGTTCGCGATGAATAGGGCGAGCCACCCGGCGTAATTCGCGCTTGCCACTCAGTTTGTTGATTTGTAGAAACTGATGCACCTTATTGGCATAGATCTGATACACCTTTAGGTCTACCGCCCGCAGGCTTACTGCCTGAAAAGGAATATTTACAGAACCCTTGGTAGGGATGATGGTACCGCTGTTTACAAAGCGAATTTCGGGTTTGCGTGCCTGGAAGCTTACCTGTGTAATGTATTCCTTAGGGAATTTGTAACCGAGGATGTTTTTTAAGCCCGGGTAAATTTTCAGTGGTACCGTACCGGTTTTGCGACTTTTAGGATAGAGATGCACCACCGAGCCTTCAATTTCCAGTGAGGCCACATCTTCGCCATCTACCTGGAACATACCATTGGTACTTTGCTTTTCGCTGAGAGGGTCGGAAAAAGAGATGCTAATTTTCTGTACCGGTAATTGCTGAACATAAACGCCAATCACCTCAAAGTCGGAGAGGCTGGGTACTTTAAGGCTGCCAATTTCTTTGCCTTTGTGAAGGATTGGAATGTCGGAAGCCTTTTCTTTTCGTTCGATCGAATCAATACTAAAGAGCCAACGGTGCTCGTCGCTGCCGGGGTTCCAGTGAATAGCGCTGCTTTCTATACCTTCAAATTTCAGGGCTTCACTCAGCTCTTCGGCATGACTTAAATCGGCAGTATTGACCTCTCCCTTTAAAACATTTAAAGCAGGGTTTTTTGCTTCATAGGGTTCAATATGAAATTGCAGTAAGGCATAGCTCTGTTCAATGGCTTGAAAAGCAAATTCGAAGGTTTTTAATTTGGACTCTACTGTGGCCAGGGCGCCTAATTTGAATTCAGCGCTGTAATGCTGACCTGGCTTTAGGCTTTCTTCCGGCTTAAAGCGAATTTCGCTGCTACTTTCCCAAACTGCCTGGCCTTTAATATCCGGACTGAAATCGAATATTTTGGCATCAATCGGGGTTCCGGGTTCTACCCCCGGATTTAGGTCTTGGGCTAAATGAATCTCAATCTCCGAATAAGCGGAAATAAGCCCCGAGGTATGAGCCAGGATATAATCGGCAAAAGCCGGGTCATTTTCAGGGATTTCAGGTTGGTTATTACAGCTCAGAATGAAGAGACTGAGCAAGAGTAGGGAAAGGCGGCGAAAAGTCATGAATTGCAGAACTAGAATTGAAAAGCTTGAACCCCTACAAGTTAAGTTAAGCTCTAAAGTGCCGCAAGTATCTTAGTTTATTTTCCCGTGATTTTTTTGAGAGCCTCTATTTTCTGTACTTCCCAAGGCGCTAATTCTGTTTTAAAGGTCTCCAAACTCTCTAAGAAAAGGGCATAATGTTGCTGCATTTCTTTGAGCCTTGCGGCGGATGGATTAAGTTCCAATTCCCGGAGGACGCTGTCCCATCGGAAAACTTCTCTAAACAGTTCCAAATTGCGGTTTTTGGCTTCGCCATTCTTGGAAAGCCGATAGCTGAAACCACGCACATAGAGCTGTTCTTTGAAGTCCTTATAATTGGCTTGGTTCACGGTAAATGAGATGTGAAGTGGTCGCTCACCGGAATATTGATCCAGAAAATAGGTACTTACATTTTGCCAGTTTTTAGCGAATTCCCCGATTTCGATCTTCTCAAATTTGAATGGCTCTAAACCCAATTTGGCGAAAGTGGGTTCCTGGAACTCCGCATAAAGAAGGAAGTCGATATTAATAACCTGCACATCGGTGCGGATAGCCAAAGCATCTTGCAGCATCCAAAGTGGGTAGCTGTCATTATCCCCCTGAGTTAATAAAATTCCATTGGGTTCCACGGATTGTAAGAGATTATAGGCGAAATCGAGCCAGGCTGCCGAATAATCTCCACTGCGATACCAACGCATATTGGCTTCCTTTCGCAAAGCTTCATTATGGGTGCTGATGCTATAGGTTACCAAAGGTGCCAGTAAACCCGGGAAATCGGGGTTCATCTCATAGGCTTTGAGCAGGTGATCACCCGCTTGAGGATCCACTCCACCGGTAGAGCCTTTTACATAATGGTAAATAAAGGTGCCCGGAATGGCTTCTTCCATCAAGGCTACAATATCGCTGCCTACTCTTAAATGCGGACCATGATTTACAAAGTTGGGGTTCCAACCAGCGCTGCCTTCGGCATTGCGACAAGCGCGGTAGTAATTCCACCAGGCCATTTCATCTTTGGGGCTCTTTTCAATTTCTTGCCACCAGAGAGCGGCTTGCTTTACATAGTAGTCATGACTGCGACTTTCCTTTGCAAAGGATATTTGCGCTTCCGCTTCGGAGAGGCTTTGGGCCGATAAGAAAAAGGGACTGAGGAGGAAATAGAATAGTACCTGTCGCATAGAATAAATTTCCTCAAAGATGGAAAACCAATCAAGGACAGGTACTTAGTAAAATCTTAAAATTGAAAATTAGTGGGGATCGGATACCAATTCGTAGTGCTCCATAGCTACATTGGGGAGATCCATCAAGGCGAAAGCCTCCTTGCAAAGTTCTGATTGCATAGCTTGTTCCGAAGCTTCTTGGGCATCATCTAGGCTGTCCCACCAAACCAGGTCGAGGTATACCGGATGTTCCATTTCGGTGTAAGTGCGATTGCGGTAGCCTTTTTGCGCCTTCAGAAAATCATTTAATTGAGCTAAGGCTTTTTGAGCTTGGTCGGCATTTACATCATCGCGAAAGCGACAGCTTACCAATTCTAAACAAAGTTTTTTTGTTGACATATGATCTGTGTTTTTAGGTCAACAAAATTCGAGGGGGATTATGACAACGGTATGTCAGTAGCTATAAATGGGATTCCTGCTTTTTTTGAAAATAGCGTTGCAGAGCGAAGGGTCTTAAGGCAAAGTGTTCCTCTTTTTCTCGTACTTCTTGAATTCGATCAACCCGGAATTCGCGTTCTTCTTTGCGCAGGCGGCAATGGGCTACCATTACCCAGCTTTCGACAGTAAAGTACAGGCCCAGAGGTTCTACATCGCGCTCGCTCCATTTACCTGCGGAGTCGAGATACTTTAAATGCAGTACTTGATATTCTACAATGGCCTTTTGAATCTTGAGTAATTGGGCTTCCTTCTTATTTCGGGAGGGTAAGGAGGTGCCCATTTTTAAGTCCAATTGGCCCAGTCTTTCTTTTTGATCGGAAGGCAGCAGATTACTCACTTTATCACTCAGGCTGCTAAAGGCTTCTTTTACGCTTTGGTCGCCGTGTCTTTGCAAAAGCGTATTGGCAACTAAAATAGCAAAGGCCTCCATTTCACTCACTTGTAAGGGGGGTAGGCGGTAGCCATCGGCCAAGAAATAGCCTTCACCAGCCTCGGCCCCAATGGGGATGCCCGCCTCTTCCAGCACGCGTAGGTCGCGGTAAATGGTACGTACACTTACATCAAAGCGCTCGGCCATTTGAGCGGCGGTAAGCACTTTCCGACTTTGCAGCATAGAGAGCAAGGCAATAAGGCGAGGCAAACGTTCCATTATCCGAGTATGCGTGCTTTGGTAGCTTCCAGGTCGGCCTGAAGGTGACTGATAAACTGATAGCGATATTTAGCGGAAACACTACTGATGAGGTTGGCCTTGCGCACCAAGCGCTCATACCAAAGCAAAGTTTTTTGATTTAAGGCCGGATGATCGGAGGTTAAGGTGTGGAAAGTAAGGTGGCCGATAAAGCTGAGGCGGTGCTCACCTACCATCGCTAAGGCGCCATTACCGGTTAACTCAATATCACTTTCGTAAAGCTTGTAGTTGTCCTTTTCCTTTTCCGTGGGCACGCGGTCAATCACCTTGGTGCCTTTTTCGGCCATGGTATTGAGTCGGTCCAACATAATTTGTAAATCAGCAAAGAGGGCTTCATTTACTTCAGGCGAGCGGATGTGTCCGGCATTATTGTAATACTCAATTTGGCGTAGGGTGCTGTTTAAGGTATTGGTGGTCCACAGCTCAATGGAAGGGATTTTACAATAGGTATCGTAAATCAGCTTTCCTTTTTCAATGAAGTAATCCGGAATAAGCTCCGGTTCGAAGATTTTGGTTTGCAGCTCTTCCACCTCTAAGATGGAATGCATCCAATAGAACATTTTAAAGGCCGCAATCTGTGGAGACCCCAAATTGAAAAAGATGGGAATGTCTAAACAGGAATAGTAGAGCCTGGCATCTGGAGCCGCCGCTAAGCGATTCAGATTATTGAGGAGTAGGTCCAGGTATTCGGCAAAGCTGCTGAAGCTGGGCTGTAAATCTTGAAAGCTGAAATGGGCATTCTGCTGGGTGGGGTCGGTAAGCCCATCGAGACTCAGGTTATACTGACGGGCTAATATTAGGGCTTCTTCTAAACTAAAGGTGGTTTTACCATTGATACGACGATAAGCAGAGTCCATACTGATGTCCAGGGCTTCGGCAAGCACCGGAGCCAAGGATTGACCGGGAGGAATAAGCTCCTGCAGGCGGTCAACGAAGAGCATCTGTAAGGTTTGAGATTTTGTCATAGTCCTAAAATACGCATATATCGCAATATTGCCTATAACTATTTGCACATTTTGCAAGTAAGGTGTGGCCCATTCCGATATGCCGCAAGATGTTAACGAAAATTTTTGGTTTCTCAGGCCAGGCTTGCGAAAAGTGCCGGATTACTTAGTTAAAGCAGCGTTTCACCGTTTTATCTAAAAGTTATGCACGCATAGCTTTGATGTCATAATCAATAAAACAATTCGATTATGAAAAAGATGGTTTTAGGTCTGATCACGTTTATCGGACTTTTTGGCGCAAGCCTCCAAGCACAACCCAACACGGAAAATTACCGAAGTGTAGCTATAATTAGTGTAGATGCCAGTGGCATTGCCCTCGACAATATTGCCATGGCAAACTTGATTCGCTTTGAGCTTGAAAAAGCCCAAAAATTTGAAGTACTGGATAAGTACGATGTAGAAGCCAAAATGAAGGAAAATAAAATAAACCCCAATGAGGCTTTTGGTAAATCGGCCCTGATTGATATTGGAAAACAGATTGGGGCCGATTTTATGTTGAGCGGTTCCGTTCAACGGTATGGCTCCAAGATCATTTTCATTTTAAGGATGATCGATGTGCAGAAAGAGCGGATCTCCCGCTCGGATGTCAATGAATACGTTTACGATGAAGATTACCTCCAAATGATGGCCAAGGTGTCTATAGCCAGTCTCCTGGACCTGCCTGGAGACCCAGAATTAAAGGCCAAACTAACTAATGTGGAGAAGCCGGTTATTACCGATGGGCAAACCCTCAGACTTAATGGCCCTCGATTCGGAATGCAGGTGATTGGAGGTAAGGTGGGTCAACGTTTAATGGCTCCTGAATCAGAAGGTGGTTACGCCTCGGTAAACTACTCTACCGTATTCGCATACCAGCACGAAGTGCAATATGTAAGCTCCGGGCACTTCCAGGCCTTGTTGGAAATCATTGGATCTATTAATGCCATTGAAACCAAGTATGCCAGCCCCAGCTTAACCCTCTTAAATGGCTTCCGTTACCGTGGATTCGAAATAGGTTTTGGTCCGGTGTTCCGCTTTAGTCGTACCGCTTATGGCTATTACGACTACGAAGGCAAATGGAATATTGGAGAAGTGCCCGTTGGTACTGATTTCGAAAGGGAACTTAATATCGACCGTCGCGGCGATCTGGATTTAACTACCGGATTAATTGTAGCCGTGGGTAAAACCTTTCGCTCCGGTCATATCAACTTCCCCGTTAATATCTACTATTCGCAGGTGCCCACCTTCGATTCCCATGTTGTGGGAATCATGTTGGGATTCAATATCGCCCGCTCAAACAAATAAACCCTGATTAATCTATTCTTTAGATTGGTTGTTCAATAAAGCGGTGTTCTTCGGTCGAAGAGCGCCGCTTTTATTTTTAAGCCTTGCTCATTTTTAAAGCATATACCATGGGCATTTTCCCTTCCAATCCTTTGATCTGAAACTTCCCTTTTTCGACTTCCACCAAATTGGCAAAGCAGGCATAGGGTGAATAATCGAATTCCTGAAAGACCTCCAGTTTCAATCCGGCCTTAATTAAGGCAGTCATCACCTCGGCCAGATTATGGTTCCAACTTATCGTTTTGTACTCGATATTGGCTTCCTTATCGGCATAGGTGCCGCTTACAATTTCCTCAATGCGTTCCCGATTGAAATAGGGATATTCAATTTTTTGAAACTGACTGTCGAACATCCATACTACCGGATGGAATTCAGCAAAAATGAATTCGCCTCCGGGTTTAAGATAGCGGGCCACGATCCGGGCCCAGCGATCAACATCCGGCAGCCAGCCGATAGTTCCATAAGAGGTGAATACCCGATCGAATTGTTCGTCTAAATGCTCCTCCAGGCTGTATAGGTCACAGGCAATAAATCGACTGTTTAAACCCAGTTTTTCATTTAAATTTTGGGCTGCTGCAATGGCGGCATCCGAGAGATCTACGCCCGTAGTTTTAGCGCCCATACGAGCCAAACTAAGGGTATCCTGTCCAAAATGGCATTGCAAGTGAAGTAGACTTTTGGCATTAATATCACCTAAAAGGCCTAACTCGATTTCATTTAAGGAAGTAGCACCGGCCATGAAGTCTTTAAGATTGTAGAATTCAGACTCTAGATGGCTTTCCAGTTTTCGATTCCAGGCTTGGCGGTTAATGTCAATGTAATCGTCTGACAAGGTCTTAGGCTTTTTTTACAAATTCGGATTTCAGGGCCATAGCTCCGAAACCGGTGATTTTGCAATCGATATTATGATCGCCTTCTACCAAACGAATATTTTTCACTTTGGTACCAGCTTTAATTGGTTTTGGGGATCCCTTAACCGGTAGGTTTTTTATCACCACTACATCATCGCCATCTTGCAATTGCTGGCCATTGGAGTCAATTACGGTTAATTCATTCTCACGGGCTAAGGCTTCGGGGTCCCATTCATGTCCACATTCAGGACAGGCAAAAAGGACATCTCCAGTGGAATAGCCATAGGGAGAATTACATTCGGGACAAGTTTGGGAGTCGGACATAGCTTGAAATTTGGCGGCAAGTTAGAAATTCCCCAAAGTTCAGGGCATAAAAAAACCCTCTCCGATTTTATTCAGAGAGGGTCTTAATTAAGTTTATGCTTGGATTATTTCAATACTACTTTTTGAGTAGCAGTAAATCCTTCATCATTGCTCACATTTACAATGTAAACGCCGGCATTTAATTGAGCGGCATTCCACTCAACTTTACCTTCTACATTGCTCATGTGCTCAACGAGACTTCCGGTTAAGTTGTACACTTTAACTTCGAAGTTACCTTCTGGCAATTCGATGGTGGTGCTTCCGGAGAATGGGTTAGGATATACTTTAAGGCTAGCAACTTTGTTCTCGCGGATGCTTACAGTAGCGCAGTCTTCCCAAGGAGCACTGTTTACGATAGCATTGCTGTTTGTACGAACTAAGAAACGGTTATAGTCACCAGTTCCACTAGGCTCTAAACAAGTGGTGTCGCTTGCACTGGCAAAGCTTTCTTCTTGTTGATTACCGCTACCATCTTCAATCATGTATTTGAAGGCGATACGACCGGGGCATAATTGAGTAACAGTAGTTTCGAATACACCAGGCTGAGTAGTAGAAGCGGTAAGCTCGATAGCACCACTTTGCCACTGAGGATTGGTGAAGTTACCAATCAAGTATACTTTAACAAAGCTGGAAGGACCATTGGTCATGTCTACCTGGAAAGTTACATCGGCGGGAGGAGGAAGTGGAGAACAAGCTCCGCTGGCCTGACCGAAACAACGAGGGGCAATGGTGGTGTCGCTATTGAAGTTGATAACATTATTGTTACCGGGCTCCCAGCTGGCGTTACCACCGCTAATGATACGGGCCTTATATTGGAACTCAGGTGCTACAGCACGAACAGTGATTTCGTAAACCAAATCATTGTCTGGATCTTCCATGTAATCACCACCGCTCCAGCCATTGAATGGGCCCGCGATATCTACAGAGTCGGTAGCAGGATCGAAATCACAAAGGGCACCGCTCATATCCACTTGAAGGGTTAAATCGAAAGTATCAGGAATAAAGCAAGGACCACATTGGGCATAGCAAAGAGGACCGAAAACGGTGTCGTTTGCGATAACCAATTGACGGTTGTTATTCACTGCACAAGCAGAAGGAACTCCTTCATCAGTTCCCCAAGCCGCACCATTTAAGAACTTGAAGTTCATGGTATCGGTAGTAGGGATGTAAGAGATATAACGATACATAGAATCGTTAAGGATATCATATAGAACCGTAACACCAGGGCTCCAGCCTTGGAAATCTCCGGCTACACTTACGGTATCAGAAATACTGGCCTCCAAGCTCATGTCTAAAACCATAGATACGGCGGACATACCTGAAGGAGCAGCTCCTCCAAACATCACAGCCGCTAAGGTGTCATCTTCTGCTACTTGTACCCAACGGTTACTGTTACCGCCATCAAATCCTAAACCGGCACTTACTTGAGCGGCTGCAGGAACACCCTCGTCATCACCCCAGGCATTTCCGTTAATGAATTTGTATTGGTATAATCCGTCAGGAATGTTAACAGTTACTGCGTAAATGTTGGTAGCACCAACCTGCGAAAGTGCAGTGGCGGCAGGATCCCAGTTACCGGCAGCACCGGCAGCCATTTGAAAATCACCGGCAATATGAACACCATTGGCGCTCACAGTTTGCCCAGACATGTCTACTTGAAAAGTAACACTTCGCTGGGCCCAGGCTGCACCTGCCATCATCATGGCCAACGCTAGCGTGTAAATTTTCTTCATAACAATTAATTTAAAGTTCCGATTTAGTAAGTGTAAGAATTACATTTATTAGACAAATAAACGAAAAAATATCTTGTTTGCGCTAATATTGTGGGCAAGTTAAAATCACTTTTCTGCATGAAAACTGCTCAAAATCATAGTTTTTGGATTTTCTTATTGTCACTTTTGTCTTTAAGCCTCTTCGGGCAAAGCCACTTTTACCCTCCCCATTGGTTCCATGGCTTGCAGGAAAGTCAACTTGAAATCATGGTCTATAACCCCAAGGGTTTTGGCAATTCGCCTAAGGTTGAGTTGCCATCAGGCCTGCAAGCGAGTTGGCATCAATTAGAGGGAGCAGCTGGTAGTGCCCATTATCTCTTCATCGATTTGGACCTGGCTACTTTTCAGGGCAATGCTTTTGATATACGTATCAATGGCAAGAAATACCAATATCAAATTAAGCAAGCCTCTACTTATCGGCCCCAGCCTTTAAATCCTTCGGATGCTATATATCTGATTACCGCCGATCGTTTCGCCAATGGTGATCCGGATAATGACCATCCTAAGGACATGAATGAAAAGAAGTACGGTCGGGAGCATGAATTTGGTCGCCATGGAGGTGATTTACAAGGAGTGATCGATCACCTGGATTATATTCAGGATTTAGGCTACACGGCTACCTGGACCTCTCCGGTTATGACTAATGATGAGTTCAAGGAAAGTTATCACGGTTATGCCATCACCAACCATTATGAGGTGGATCCTCGTTTAGGGGATGCCGAGACCTTTCGTCGTTATGTAGATGAATCCCATAAGCGGGGAATGAAGGTGATTTTAGATGTGGTGTACAATCACAGTGGTTCGCAACATTTCTTAAATCAAGATCCCCCGGATTCGGCTTTCTTCCATTACGATATGCGTAAGACGCGCAGTAATTTCCGGGCCGTTAACCGGATGGATCCCCATGTATCTAAAGCCGACCTCAAGAAATTTGGTGAAGGCTGGTTTGATGATCATATGCCGGATATTAATCAGCAACAATCTGAGTTTGCCAACTACCTTATTCAAAATTCACTTTGGTGGGTACTGGAATATGGTTTGGATGCTTTCCGAATTGATACCTATGCTTATCCCGATCAGGATTTTATGGCGGAGCTCGCTAGAAGAATCAAGTTAGAGCGTCCCAGCTTTTTCATCTTCGGCGAAATTTGGGTGCATTTCCCAGAGGTGCAGTCCTACTTCGCTGGTGGCAATCCCTTTAATAAATACAATTCGCAATTAGATGCAGTAACCGATTTTCAGTTTCGCTATGCCTTAAAGGAAAGTATTGATAATCATCAAAGCTGGACCGGAGGTATCGCCAAGCTATACTATCGTTTGGCCGCCGATCATATGTATAAGAATCCTTCGAACTTGATCACCTTTATGGATAATCATGATGAGCCGCGCATTTTTGGAGAGCTACATGAAGATACTGCCAAGATGAAAGTAGCCCTGGGGATTTTATACACCATGCGCGGAATTCCGTGTACCTATTACGGCACCGAAATCTTGATGAAGGAAACTAAAAATCACGGAGTAATTCGCGAAGATTTTCCAGGTGGTTTTACCGGTGATGCCATCAATAAGTTCGAAGCTCAGAACCTGCAAGGCAGAGAAGCCGACTTCAATCAGTATCTGCGTCAATTGCTAAAATGGCGGGCGCAGAGCTCAGCGATTACCCAAGGTTCCTTCCTGCATTTTGTGCCGGAGAACGACGTTTATGTTTACTTCCGAATGGTAGAAGATGAAACTGTAATGGTGGTGGTAAATAGCAATTCGAAGGAAAGCAGATCGGTAGACCTCAATCGATTCCGTGAAGTTTGGCCAGTTGTAGGTGAAGCCAAGGATGTAATGAGCGGTGAAATAGCCCCGATTGATAGCTTGGAAATGCCGGCAATGTCAATCCGGATTTTCAGCCGTAAGCCTTAAAAAATCGCAAAAGCACAGAGAAGTGAATTCCTTCGCTTCTCTGTACCAATGCGACAACTCCTGTTTAGTTGGTACTTTTCTTCAGGGCATCTTCTTCCCTGAGTTTAATGATTTCCGCTTCCCCGAATAAGGGCTCCTTAATACGTAGGGTAAGCAAGGCGGCAATTACAAATAGTACTCCACCAAAGGCCAAATAGTAAATCGCGTAATTGTTAAAGAAGGCGTGTACGATAGGTCCGCCAACTAAGGCATTTACAATCTGGGGGATTACAATAAAGAAGTTGAAGATCCCCATGTACACTCCCATTTTGGCGGGAGGTAAGCTGTCGATCAGCAGGGCATAAGGCATGGTTAAAATACTGGCCCAGGCTAATCCGATTCCGATCATGGGGATCAGTAAATAAGTGGGATCGTGAATAAAGAGCATGGAAATCAATCCCAAACCACCTGCCAATAAGGAAATGATATGTACAAATTTACGGCTGGTACGGGCGGCGATGAAGGTGATTAAAAAGGCAAAGAGGGTTGCGATGGCATTGTAAGTTCCAAAAAGAACTCCGGTCCAGTCACCACCTAATTCATGTTGCACCTTAACTCGCTTATAAACAAGACTGGTTTTTAAATCTTGATTAAAGCTGAATGCGCTTTCATCCAATAAATAGCCCAGGATTTCAGAATCTCGCAAAAGCTCTGCTGGAGTTTTGGTTTCAATTTCACTAGCGAAATTTCCCGGTTTACTGTTTAAGGCCTCCAGAGTACTTTCCTCAAGTTCTTGATCCGAAACAAAAAAGCTATTGGCAAAAAGTCCAGCTTGGCTCGAGTTAACAAAGTAAAGACCCTCAATAACTTCAATGTTTTTAAAGCTTTCAATCAATTTAGCCTGATCCTCGGCCTCTTTTTCATCGGCAGGAATAGACAGAGATTCCAGTTTGTTAAGCGCTAATTGATAGGCCTCTTCATCTACTTCTACCTCATAGGCGTTTTGCGAAATAGCCACGGTGGTAAATACCCACATGGTGAAGAGTGCAAACCAGGAGAAGAATTGCACCAATCCCAATCTACGCATGCGCTTGGGCATTTTCCAGGCATCTTTAAAAATATCACTCATCGGTGATTTCTCAAGGCCTTCGCTGTCTTCAATTCCTTGAAAGCGTGCAAAATCCTCGGGAGGATATTCCTTGGTAGTGATGATGGTGTAAAGAATGGTGCCCATCAGGATTATTGCACCTATATAGAAAGACCAGACCACATTCATGGCAACATCACCTCCCTCGGGAGTATTCGAGATCCCAAACCAATTGGTGAGGATATAAGGTAAGAAGGAACCTAAAATGGCACCCAATCCAATCAAAATCGTTTGCACGCTAAAACCCAGTGTCCCCTGACTTTTGGGGAGCATATCTCCCACCAGGGCCCTAAAGGGTTCCATGGAAATATTAAAGGAGACATCCATTAAAGCTAAAAAGCCAATGCCAATCCAGAGGATGGCCGAAATGCCCATGAAATCAACCGCCGACATGCCTTCGCCAGCAATGATATTCGAATTCGGTAAAAAGATTAATCCTAGTGAAGCAAGTAGAGCCCCGATGAGGAAATAAGGTTTACGTCGGCCTAATTTACCCCAGGTATTATCGCCCATATGCCCAATAATAGGCTGAACGATTAATCCCGTTAAGGGAGCTACAATCCAAAACCAACTTAAATGGTGAACATCTGCACCATAATTGGCCAGAATCCGGCTGGCATTACCATTTTGTAAACCAAATCCCATCTGGATTCCCATAAACCCCATGCTGAGGTTTATAATGGATCCCAGTCCTAATTTGGGCTTTTCAGCTCCTCCTCCAGTCGAGGTATTTTGACTTGCTACACTCATGAGATTGGAGCTTAATTATTTACAAGAATCAGGAAGTCATGGCCTTTCAGACTATGTGCCTTTGAAGCATCCATGCTTTCGCCATTCATGTAGTTTTTCAAATTGCCAGCATCAGAAGCTAACTTGATATCCGCAGCTTCATCGCCAAAGTTCATGTAGAAAATAACTTGCTTTTCACCCTTGCTACGGCCATAGGCATATACATTGGGATTATCCGTTTCAATAATCTCTAGCTCACCTTGCTCCGCGCCATTAATTAAGGCAGGATGACTGGCTTTTAAGGCCAAAACTTTTTGGTAGAAGGGATACTGACTTTCGTCGCTCCAATTAATAGTGTCTTTTTCGAAGAAGGCCAAACGCTTATTTAAGCCTGCTTCTTGTCCGCTGTAAACTAAGGGCATGGAACGTTTCATGCCGGCGCAAAGCACAAAGTAATTGTGCACATTAGCACCCATGCGCTCGTAGGCAGTACCATTCCAGCTGTTCTCATCGTGATTGGTCACGAAATTCATCCGGAGGTCTTCAGGGGCATAAAGGCTGTCTTCTTTGCTCAGGTAATTGTTGAAATGGCTAAAGTCCATCTCACCTTTGGCAATCTCGTTCATGATGTGATGCATCTCCCAACCATAGGTCATGTCGAAAGCGCTGTGGAACTCAGGTCCTTCAGCTTCAGCCAACATAAATACCGGCTTCAGTGAATCCAGAGCCTGGCGAGTCTCATTCCAAAATTCCATTGGTACCATCATGGCTACATCACAACGGAAGCCATCTACATCGGCTTCTTTCACCCAAAATTGCATGGATTCTTTCATGGCGGTCCATAGGCCTTTCTCATCATAGTTTAAATCGGCCACATCACTCCAATCGGCAACGGGCGGAATAATGGCTCCGGTGGAATCGTGAGTGTACCATTCGGGATGCGATTTGGTCCAGGGATGGTCAAAAGCAGTGTGATTGGCAACCCAATCCAGAATAACCTTCATATCACGGGCATGCGCTTCATTTACCAAAGCTTTGAAGTCCTCCAGGGTACCAAAATTGGGATTCACCGCAGTATAATCGGAGATCGAATAGTAGCTTCCTAAACCACCTTTGCGATTTTCTTTACCGATAGGTTGCACGGGCATAATCCAAAGCACTTTAATCCCCAATTCTTTTAAGCGATCGAGATGCTCACTAAAAGCATTAATGGTGCCCTCAGGAGTATACTGGCGGATGTTTACCTCATAAATGCTGGCGTGTTCAGCACAGGCTGGAGTAGTTTTGCCTTCGCTTTTAGTGGTAATGGTGTTAGCAGTAGTGCTCTCCTCGCTGGGGGCCGGAGTATTTTGACAGGATGCCAAAAAGCTGGCGGCCAATAAAAGGCTGGTAATCTTCTTCATAGTAGGTTTAATAGTTGGCTAAAATTTGATAGGATAATCCTTTGATTGGAGCCAGGCCGGCTCGTTCTAAATTGTCTTCTACCAGTCCGTTTCGAACCGTGTTTAAGCTGCGTTTCACTTCCATTTCAAATGGGAGTTTCAGCTCTTGTTGAGCTTCAGAGAGGTTAAAAACGAAGGCTATGCTTTGCTCAAAATAATCGCGACGGATAATCAATAATGGGCCTTCTACATAGCAGGTAGTTTGACCGTAAAGCAAGGCCATTTCTTCGCTGCGCAGTTTGTTGAGCTCCGCCACCTGGGCAAAAAGCAGACTTTCATTTTTATTCCAATCCTCAAAAACCATCATGCGACGGTTATCAGGATCATTGGCGCCGGGCAGCCCAATTTCATCCCCATAATAAATACAAGGAATTCCGGGTACGCTGTAATTAAAGGCATGGAGCATGGCCAACCTTTTATAGGCTTTGGGGCCGGCTTCGGGAATTTCGCGATCCCATCCTGCGAGCTTGGCATCTTCATCAAAACGTACATCGCCATTGGCATAGGAGATAAAGCGCGCCCGATCTTGATTACCGGAAATATTGCCCATTAAATGATGGTAACCATAAGTGCTTAAACCCGCTTCGAGTACCGATTTTAAGTTGGCCAGATTTTCACTGAGGGCAAAAGTATTTACGGCCGCATCGTAGAGGTTAAAATCGAATTGAGCATCCAACATCCCGGTAGAGATATAGCTGTTTATTAGCCCCGGACTGCCATAGGTTTCGCCAATTTGATACACTGGCTCTGAGCGCAATTTGCGAATACGATAGGTGAGGGTGCGCCAATACAGTTCATCAATGTGCTTGGTGGCATCGTGGCGGAAGCCGTCTAATTCATAATTCTTTAACCAAAAGAGGGCCGAGTCTACCATGGGGTCTACTACCTCATAGCGGCGTAAATCTAAGGTGGGTAGGTGATCATCAAACCAGGTGGTTAACCTTTGCTCATCCCATTTTTCGGTATTCTTGGTGCCATCCGGCAAATAAAGTGGGGTGGCCCAATCCTTATGTTGCTGGTATATCGGGTGATTGATATGCACATGATTGGCAACATAATCCAAGATCACATTGAAATTATGGGAATGCGCATCGGAAATGAGGGAAGTGAATTCTTGAGCATTGCCAAAGCGATAATCAATGCGAATATTGCTAATCGGCCAATAGCCGTGATAACCAGAAAACTTGCTCTTAACCTTGCCTTTGTTCCAATAACCCCAGGCATCAGTTGGATTTTGCATAATGGGTGAAATCCAAATACTGTTGATGCCTAAGCGATCGAAATACTGGGCGTCAATCTGCTTTTGGATGCCTAGTAGGTCACCGCCATAGTAATTGGCCTTGGGCTGAATGCTGGTGTCTTGTACCGGTTCATCATTAGCGGTGTCGCCATTGGCAAAACGGTCTACCATGATGAAGTACATGCTGGCGGTATGCCAATCGTGGCGATCCAATTGAGAGGCATAACGCACCACCTTGCCATATTCCAAAGGAATCAATAGATCTTTACCGCGGTTCTCACCCAGGAAATGATAGATTCGGATATAAGAACGCTTTTGCCTTTTCGCATCTTCGGGGACACGAATTATGCAGGCTGGAGGTAAGTTTTTCTTGCAAATCACTTCCAGGCGGCGGTTGTTCCATAGGGCCACTAAATGACCAGCCGGATTTTGATGCTGCACTTCTAAAACATCGCCGTTTTCCTTTATTTGAAATTCGGCCGGCTGGATGGAGTCTCCTTCTACAATCAAGATATTATTGAAACTGCCTAAGCCATTGCTTACGGTTTGCTCCACCAAGGGATCTAGAACTTCGGTACCATCTACATAGAGTTTATATTCATAGCGACCGGGTTCCAATTGCAATCTTTTGGAATAAACCCCGTGATGGTAATCCATCGGCTCCGAAGCCCGATTCCAATTATTAAAAGTGCCAATGAGGTGCACTTCCTTGTCTTTACCAATATCGTCGCGATCGTAGGTAAAACTGATTTCCTTAGCCGCGGATTTAATTAAAACCAGATGCTCAATTCCCTTGCGGTGACTGATCTCAACTGTGCTGATTTTTTGATGTGGATTACCCACCAAGAGCAATTGATCAGCATCGATGCTGATATTCGCTAAACCTTCGGGTAAAACAATTTTTTCGGCTTTCAGATCCGCCAGATAATCTCGAAGGATAATTCGAGTCGTATCAGGTTGTAGATAGATGGGGGTATAGAGCCCGCCTAATGCCACCTGGGCCTGACTGGACAAGCCAATCAGCAGGGCAAAAACTAGGATAAACGTTCTTCTCATAGTAGGTCCTTGAGAACAAATATAAACAACTGTGTAAAATGTACACTTATAAAATAAGACTCTAGAAAGGTAAGGGGATTAATTCCAATGCGGGCAAAGCAAAAGCCTTCTTTTTCAGCCTATAATCCCGGCTTATAAATTTTGCGCGATGCGGAAGCCTAAATCGTCAATCTTAAAACTATGAGGATGGCTGCGCCTGCGATTGCTGGCTAATATGCCGCGCTCCGGGTCACACCAACCACCACCTCTAATAATGCGGTAGCTGCCATACACTTCTTCATCGTATAAGTCGTTGCACCATTCCCACACATTACCCAGCATATCATAGAGGCCCCAGGCATTAGGTTTTTTTAGGCCTAGCGGCTGACTTTGGCCTTGGGAATTTTCTTTATACCAGGCGATATCATCGATGGGGCCATAGCGTAATTCCGGGCTTCCGGCCTGGCAGGCATATTGCCATTCGGCTTCCGAGGCTAAACGGTATCCATTGGCTTTCGCCTGATAGGTCACTATTTTGTTTTCGTCGATGTGATAGCAGGGGGAGAGTTCCATTTGCATGGATAGGGCATTGCAGAATAGGATGGCCTCCCACCAGCTTACATTTTCTACCGGCCTTTGGGGATCGACAAATTGTGCTGGGTTTACCCCCATAATAGTCTGATAAAGCCCTTGACTAACAGCGGTTTTAGCTAAGCGAAATGCTTTGATATCCACCTCCCAGTTTTTCTGGATACGATCATCACGCAGGGCGATGGTACCGGCGGGGATGGGCAGCATTAAAGCATCGAGTTGGGCTTGGAGTGCAGATTTATTCATTGGGAAACCAAAGAAAACAAAAACAGCCCTGATATCTCAGGGCTGCTTCCAAGCTTTTTTCAGCGCTATTTTAAAGGCTGATGGTTTCGCCATGCACGACTACTTCTACCGAATCACCACTGAGTTTTTCGATAGCGTGATCTTTGGTGCTGAGGCGTATTTTCAATACTGAATTGCGGAAGTTGATTTTAAAAGCCAATGACTTCCAATGCTCGGGTAGGCGGGGGTTAAAATGCAATTGACCATTGCGAACCCGCATGCCACCAAAACCTTCTACAACGCTCATCCAGGTACCCGCCATCGAAGTGATGTGCAAACCTTCATGAACTTCGCGGTTGTAATCATCAAGATCCAGGCGTGAGGTACGTAAGTACATTTCGTAAGCCTTGTCCATTTTACCTAAATAGGCTGCTTGTACCACATGGACGCAGGGTGAAAGCGAACTTTCGTGAACGGTACGAGGCTCATAGAAATCGAAATTGCGCTCCAATTCTTCTTTGCTGAAATGATCTTCAAAGAAGTAGAATCCTTGCAGTACATCCGCTTGCTTAATAAAGCAAGAACGAAGAATTCGATCCCAGCTCCAGTGTTGGTTTATCGGACGTTCGCTTAGCTCCAAATCATCGGCCATGCGTTGTTCTTTGTCCAGATAGCCTTCCTGTTGCAATACAATGCCCAGTTCCTCACTCGTGGGGAAGTAAACATTGCTGCTAATCTCTTGCCATTGCTTCAATTCGCCTTCGGCATTAAAACCGGTTTTGGCCGCAATTCTTTGCAAGGCAGCGGGGTCCATTTCGGCTACTCGGGCATAGACTTCGGCAGCATATTCAATACACCATTTCGCCAGGTAATTGGTGTACCAGTTGTTGTTTACGTTGTTCTCGTATTCATTGGGGCCGGTTACTCCCAGCATTACGTATTGCTTCTTGCTTTCGCTCCAATTAAAGCGCTGGGCCCAGAAACGGGCAATGGCCATTAGCACTTCCAGGCCGTATTCTGCCAGGTAGGCCTCATCGCCGAAATAGCGCACATAATTGTAAATCCCAAAGGCAATGGCACCATTACGATGAATTTCTTCGAAGGTGATTTCCCATTCATTATGGCATTCTTCCCCATTCATGGTTACCATAGGGTAAAGGGCGGCACCATTGGTAAAGCCGAGCTTGGCAGCGTTTTCAATGGCTTTCTCCAAATGATTGTAGCGGTATACCAAAAGATTGCGCGCTACCTCTTTTCCGGCAGAAGCCATATAGAAGGGCAGGCAATAGGCTTCGGTATCCCAATAGGTAGAACCTCCGTATTTTTCGCCGGTAAAGCCTTTAGGTCCGATGTTTAAACGGGCATCTTCGCCGGTATAAGTTTGCGTAAGGTGGAAGATATTGAAGCGAATACCCTGTTGGGCTTCGGCATCGCCTTCAATGCTAATATCGCTTTGTTCCCAGCGCTGTTGCCAATCGGCTTTTTGCTCTGCTTGTAAGGTTTTAAAACCATCGCGACGGGCTTGAGAGGCTAATTCATCTGCCTTAGCTACCAAAGAATCTTTAGGGTAGTGGAAGGAAGAACAGATGGCGGCGTATTTGTACAAGCTGTATTTTTCGCCGGCTTTCGCCTGAAGGGTAAAAGCGTTTTCTGCGTATTTGTCGCGGGTGCTTTCTTCGGGATATAATGGTAAAGGCTCGCTTTCATTATGATAGAGCTCATAACGCATCGCAGCCGCTACCTGAAAGTCGAGTTTGCGGGTGCGGGCTTTAATCACCGCTTTTTGAGTGGCCACATTTTCTTCGAGGCCTTCCCAGAATTTCTCGTCGTAATTCGAATCGTGGTTCTCTACATCAAAGTCTAGGTAGGGAATAATTTCTACAGGCACATCGCCACCTTCAATTTTAAACTGGTAACTAATAGCTCCAATTTCTTTGCGCTTCATGCTGATAAAGCGACATACCTCGGCTTCGAATGTCAGGCCTTCACGGATTTCCACTCTGAAACGACGCAGGAGATGTCCCTCTTTCATGTTGAGCTCGCGGTAAAAATCCAGCACCTTTAGCTGGGCTAAGTCGAGCTCTAGGCCATCCACGCGAAAGCGAATGCCAATCCAGTTTACGGAGTTCAGCACCTTGGCAAAGTATTCGGGATAACCGTTTTTCCACCAGCCCACTCGTGTTTTATCGGGATAATAAACCCCACCTAAATAGCTACCCTGCAGACTTTGTCCGCTATAGCTCTCTTCGAAATTAGCTCTTTGGCCCATAAAGCCGTTGCCAATACTAAACAGCGACTCGGAACCTTGGTGTAAACTTGGATTCCATCGATCCTCGATGATCTTCCATTCGTCGGTTACCAGGTACTTATTATGCATGTGTATTTTAGAAATTCAGTTGGTTAATCACTTCCACCGGGCTGATTTGATCCAGGCCGGAGACCACAATTTCGGCATCCTTCAGAATAGATTTGCTGCCAATGCCCACGGTGCGAAATCCACCGCGACGAGCGGCTTCAATCCCGGCTAGAGAATCTTCGAAAACCACAAGGGATTCGGGCTCCATTTGCAGGGCCTCGGCACCTTTGAGGAATACTTCCGGATCGGGTTTGGATTGGCTTACTACCGTGCCATCAATAATGGTTTGGAAGAGGGGGGTAATTTCGAGAAGATCGAGAATAAGACGGGCATTTTTACTGGCCGAACCCAATCCAATCCCTAAATTCAATTGGGCTGATTCACGTAAAAATTCCTTGGCTCCGGGCAGGGCTTCTTCCTGTCCCATTTCGCGTACAAATTCGAGATACCAATCGTTCTTTTGCGCCATGCGCTTTTCGAACTCAGACTCACTCAATTTGATTTGACCCCAGTCCAATATTTTTTGGAGGGACTCACGACGACTAACGCCTTTGAGTTGTTCGTTCTCTTCTTCGGAGAAATCGATACCTAAATCCTGGGCCAGTCGGTGCCAGGCCTTAAAGTGAAATTTTGCGGTATCAACAATTACTCCGTCGAGATCGAAGATAAAGCCCTTAATGGTTGCCATGGTCAATCTTATGTAAGTTCATTTTATAGCGTCGGTAATAGTCGATCAGCCCATCCACCGGGCGACGAATGATCTTTCCTTCTTGTAAATCAAAGAAATCGAGAACATCTTTCAAAACCGGAGCAAAATGATAGGCGATGGATCCTACAAAGCTAATGGGAACTTTTTGGGATTGAGAAAAGGGCAATACCTGGGTTTCGATAAACTCGCGGAAACCGTTGAAGACCAATTGATAGAAAAAGGGATGTTGAAGATGTTTATGTGCAAAAGGAGCAAAGCTTCCCAGGAACACATTAGCCCCCTGGGGAGCGTATACTTTCTCACGGATTATTACTTCATCCACCCCGAAGGTTTCTTCAAACTCGCGGCAAAGGGCATCGCTCATCTGACGATAGAGATAGGCGCGTACTAATCGTTTGCCGATATAACTCGCAGATCCTTCATCGCCAATGATAAAGCCATAGCCAGATCTACCGGGCTGTAAGCGTTGACCATCGTAGTACACTACATTGCTGCCCGTACCTAAGATACAGGTAATTTGAGGCAGGCCATTCCAGGTGGCATAGGCCGAGGCTCTTAAATCGTGGTCTACCTGAATTTCCGCGTTGGGAAATCCGGCTTTAAGGCCACGCGCAATGATTTCGTTTAATTCGGGAGTGGAGCAACCTGCTCCGTAAAAATAAACTTGATCCACCTGGCTGCCGAGTTCGGCAATCTCAGGAACCTTAATGATTTCCTTCGCCACGAATTGCTCATCGTGGAAATAGGGGTTAAAACCAATGGTGCGGATACGCTTAATTTCTTCCCCCTCGTTAGTCAGGAATACGGCATCGCATTTGGTGCTACCGCTTTCTGCGAGGTATATCATAGAACCAGTGTTTGATTGAGGCTAATCTGATCTTACAGAGAAGCCATTTTTAAGGCCATATCAGCAAGTCGGGCAGAGTATCCGGCTTCATTATCATACCAACCTACAACTTTGGCCATATTACCGTTTACGTTGGTTAAATCGGCGTCAAAAATACAACTATAGCTACTGCCCACGATATCAGCGGATACGATTGGATCTTCGGTGTATTCGAGGATACCTCTTAAGTAACTATCAGCCGCTTCTTTGATGGCCGCATTAATTTCTTCTTTGCTGGCTTCTTTGGCCAACTCTACGGTTAAGTCGGTTACCGAACCGGTTGGGGTTGGCACACGTAATGCGAAACCATCCAGCTTACCTTTCAATTCGGGGAGCACCAGTCCTACGGCCTTAGCGGCACCTGTTGTAGTAGGGATAATGCTTAAGGCAGCTGCACGGCTTCGACGTAAATCGCTATGTGGGGCGTCTTGTAAACGCTGATCAGCAGTATAGGCATGGGTAGTGGTCATAAAACCTTTTACGATGCCAAATTTTTCCTGCAGAACCTTGGCCATTGGGGCTAAGCAGTTGGTGGTACAAGAGGCATTACTGGCAATCACGTCGGAAGCTTGTAAGTCCTCATCGTTTACACCTAATACCACGGTTTTCACTCCTCCTTTAGCGGGAGCGCTCAATAATACTTTCTTAGCGCCTGCCTGACGGTGCAATTCCATTTGCTCGGCTGAGCGGAAAATACCGGTACACTCTAAAACCAGATCTACACCTAAATCGCCCCAAGGCAATTTGGCCGGATCGCGTTCTGCAAAAAGCTTAATACTATGGTCACCAACTACGAGGGTGTCACCTTCCAGGCTTACCGCCTGAGGAAAGCGACCGTGAATGGAATCATACTTTAATAAATGCGCCAGAGTAGCGGGATCCGTAAGATCGTTAATGGCAACAACTTCAACATCGTCTTTGGCGATAAGATTGCGGAAGCTTAATCGGCCGATGCGGCCGAAACCATTGATGGCAATTTTTTTCATTGCTTGATTTTTTAAGATGCTAATATTTTAAGAATGCGATTCAACTCCATGTCGAGTTTTGCTTTGCTGCGAATGGCCTCTTCAAAAGGCAAATAGGCCAATTGATTGTTTACGATACCAATGGCTTCGCCTCTGCGACCATCCAATAAACTTTCGATGGCGGCCACACCCAAGCGGCTGGCTAAAACCCGGTCGGTACAAGTGGGGGAGCCCCCTCTTTGCAAGTGCCCCAGAATGGTGATTTTAGATTCCCATTGCGGATAGCGATCCTTAACCGCGGCCGCGATTTCCTGAATGCTCCCCATTTTATTGCCCTCCGAAACCAGAATAATCCGGTTGGTTTTGTTGTTGGAAGCGCCTCGCTCTAATTCGGCGAAGAGGTCGATCATGGGATTCTCCTCTTCGGGGAAAATCACATCCACGGCCCCTGAGGCAACACCGGCTCGGAGGCCGATAAAGCCAGAATCGCGACCCATAACTTCCACTAAAAAGAGGCGGTTATGAGATTCGGCCGTATCACGAATACGGTCAACACATTCGATAACCACATTACAGGCAGTGTCAAAACCAATGGTGAAATCGGTACCGGCCAAATCATTGTCGATGGTACCCGGCAAACCCATTAAAGGGAAGTCGAACTCTTCACTGAAGTACATGCCTCCGGTAAAGGTTCCGTTACCACCAATAAGCACCAGGGCATCAATACCATGGGCCTGTAGGTTTTCGTAGGCCCGTTTCCGACCTTCTTTGGTTTTGAAATCTTCGGAGCGAGAAGACTTGAGAATAGTCCCTCCGCGGTTTAAGATACCTTTTACCGAGCGGGCATTCAATTCCAAAATTTGATTTTCAATCAAACCTTGATATCCCTCGTAAATCCCAAAAACTTGCTTTCCGTAATGATTACCAGCTCTAACTACCGCACGGATAGCGGCATTCATGCCCGGGGCATCGCCTCCGGAAGTCAGAACTCCAATAGAATTTATTTCCTTTGCCATTCCTTTAAAACTGACCAGACAAACTTAGTGTATTTTTTACACTTGGGGAATTTTTTCTTATTTTGTTGACCCTAAACAAGGTTCAACCACAATACTTAGACCGTGAGCGAAACTCTCAAGAATGTTAATCCGAACGTATCGGTAGATTGCGTAGTATTTGGTTTCGATAATGAGAAGTTAAACATTCTTCTTATCGAGCAAAAAATGGCCAATAAAGAAAAGGTGCAGTTCGCCTTACCAGGTGATTTGATCGTTGATGATGAAGGCCTGGACGATGCCGCCAATCGGGTTTTAAGTGAAATCACCGGAATTTCTGGAGTGTTCTTACGACAGTTTAAGGCCTTTGGTGATCCCAATCGGGTTAGCGATATCAAGGATTTGGATTGGTTGAAGAATTACCGTCAAAATCCTCAGGCTCGGGTAATTACCGTGGCCTACCTTTCTTTAGTAAAGATGGACGATTTTCAGCCTGAAGCTTCTTCTTTCGCGGAGCGTGTGTTCTGGCAAGAGTTGGACAGCTTGCCTTCCCTGGCTTTCGACCACAATCAAATTTTAAGTGAGGCTTTGGATCGCTTGCGCGATGATTTTGTGAATCACCGTACCGGCTTCGAATTATTGCCCGAAATGTTCACCTTGGGGCAGATCCAGAAGCTCTATGAGATCATTTTAGGTAAAGAATTGGATAAGCGAAACTTCCGCAAGAAAATCCTCAAGGAGAAATTGGTATCTGCTACCAATCAGAAGCAAACCGGAGTATTGCATAAACCGGCTATCCTCTACACCCTCAATCACGAGAATATCTAAACTTATTCTCTGCTTCTACCCATGAGGTAAATTAAAGCCATGGGCAGGCGGCTGCGCCAGGCGGTTTCCCAATGCGGATCTCCCGGGGCCACCAGACTTTTATAGTCTCTGACGCTAACAATGGGCCAGGAGTGGAAAAGGGAATCCACTCGATCTTGATGAGGGGGGTAAAGCGCATCCAGCGAAGCGTCTCCACGATCAAAATACCAACGACTCTTGGCTGCGGCTTCTTCATGTGAAGCGATGTAATTAATGAATGCATCAGGCACTGGGTTATTTTCATTCTGAAAGAAACCCGGCCAGTGAGTCGACATGCAGGCCACGCCCTTTAATTCATAGGGGTATTCAAGGGCAGCGTACATGCTGATCAGACCGCCCATACTGGAACCCATCATATAAACTCCATTATTCTGAATGGGGTATTCGGATTTAACCCAAGGTAAAAGTTCCTTAAAGATGAAGCGCAAATAGGCATCCGAATTGGGGCTGCCGTAAAGAAGCTTGCGTTCTTCACCGGGTCTTTCCAATTGTAAAACAGAATCCTTGAAGGCTTCCGGTAAGCTCTCAAAAGCTTTTTGAGGAAAGTAATTTTGATGTCTACGTTCTGGGATATTCCAAATACCTACTACCAGGGTAGGGCCGATAAGGCTTTGATCGTAGAGCGAATCCAAACATTCATCCACACCCCATTCCTGACCATTCCAGGTAGAATCGGCTTGAAAAAGCATTTGTCCATCGTGCATAATCAGCAATTGATAGGGCCCTTCCGAAACATTAGCCGGCTTCCAGATATCTATCCTTCGGTCTTCAATTTCGAGGCTGTGAAATTTCGAGATAGTTCGAAGTTCACCACTTAATTGGGCTTGAGCTGCTGCGCTGAAAATGAGGCAGCAAATACCCACTATTCTAAACCGCTGAAAGCTATTACTGATTTTAGTCATAGTTAATGCTTTGCACTTCATCTACTTTAGGTTTCGCTTTCTAAAAATAGATCGAAAAGCGAATTAAAACCAAGGCCTTAAATCTGAGCGCTGAGCTAGCAAATTAGAAATATTTTAGTGTACTTTTTACACTTAATGCTTTTTTTCTACTTTTGAGGAACCAATCTTAATGTAATCTCTATGAAAAGAACTTTACAGTCTCTCTTTGCACTGCTTTTTTCCATGGCTGTGTGGAGTCTGGAGGCTCAGGTGGTTAAGGGGACGATTACCGACAAGTCTGGTGAGCCCTTACCGGGTGCATCGGTATTAGTTGTTGGCCAGTCTGGAACCGGAACCGCGGCCGACTTTGATGGAAACTATAGCCTTAGTGGCTTAAAAGCCGGGAAGCTCACCTTAGAGTTTGCCTTTATTGGTTTTGAAACCAAGCGAGTGGAAGTAACACTCGCGGAGGGTGAAACCAAAACCCTAAATATGGCTCTGGCCGAAAGCAGCTCGCAGTTAGACGAGATTGTGGTAGTGGGTTACGGTGTACAACGTCGCCGGAATATGACCGGTAACGTAGTGAAACTAGACGCTAAAAAATTAAACGATATGCCAGCACCCAGCTTCGAAACAGCGATGCAGGGTAAAGCGGCCGGGGTACAGATTGTTACCGGTAGTGGTTTGGCAGGATCGGCATCAGTAGTTCGGGTACGGGGTATTTCCAGTATCGGAGCCGGTGGTGATCCGCTTTATATCGTAGATGGTGTTCAGTTAAATCAGGATTATTTCAGCCGAGGTAATAGCGGGGGTATGAACCAAAACCCTTTAGCTTTCTTAAACCCGGATGATATTGAATCTGTAGAAATTTTAAAGGATGCGGCTGCTACAGCCATTTATGGTTCTCGTGGTGCCAACGGTGTTATCCTTATTACCACCAAACGTGGTAACAAGGGTGGTCTCCAATTTAACTTCTCAACTACTCAGGGTATTTCAGAGCCTACTAAGCGCCCTCAGATGTTGAACTCTCAGGAGTATCTTCAATTATACCGCGAAGCCTGGATTAATGATGGCAATACCGGAACTCCGGTTTTAACCAATCCCGCTTTAACCTGGGACGAAGCCCAAAGAAATAATACCGATTGGGTTGATCAGGTGGTACGTACAGGCTACAAAGCTTTCTACGATTTTAATGTGTCTAAAGGAACGGATCGTTATAACTTCTATGCAGGTTTGTCTTACGATCAAAACCAGTCCTATATTATTGGTGATGAGTATGATAGGATGAGTGCACGTTTTAATGGTGATTATCGCGTCAACGATAAGTTGACCCTGAGTGCCAGTACGGGTTTAACCCAAAGTATTTACAATCGGGTAGATAATGCTTGGTCTGGAGGTTTAGGTGCGGCCATGAGTACGGCACTGCCTTATTATCCGGTAAAATGGGATCGTTATTATGTAAGTGCCGGCGATACAGTAGCTCGTCCGGGCGACTGGTTTTTACAAGGTACCAACCCCGTAGCTCAGCGCGAATTAAAGGATTGGAGAATTACAGACCTCCGTTCCATCAACAATGCTAAGATTACCTATTCGCCCATTAAGAACTTTACCATCTTGGCTTCCGGTTCATTGGATTACTTCCAATCGATGGAAGACATTTGGGAGCCTGCGGGTCGTAATACCTATCAAACAGATGTGGCCACTCGAGGTCAGGGTACTGCGCAACGCTATCCCAGAAGATCCTATAACTACAATGGTTTCTTAACTGGTACTTACGATTGGCAGTTAAACGACGATAATAAGTTTGCCTTTATGCTTGGAACCGAGTATCAGGAAAACTTTACCCGCAGCTATTACATTACTACTTACGATACAAATGGCGTTGCGAATGGCATCCGTAATGATGTGTTCGATGCGCCTTCGGCTTTTTATGAAAGTGCAGACCTCCGCAATAACTACGAGTTTGATTCCGTAACCACTTCCTTCATCAGCCGCTTTATGTCCTTCTTTGGTAGAGTAAATTACCAGTACAAGGGTAAGTACCTGGCTCAATTAGTGTTGCGTTCAGATGGTAGTTCTCGTTTCGGACCTAATAACCGCTTTGGTTATTTCCCTTCCGTTTCAGCGGGCTGGATTATCTCGGAAGAGAATTGGATGAAAGAGAATCGCATCATCAACTATTTGAAACTGAAAACCAGTATCGGTTGGATTGGTAATGCGAACCTTACTAATACCGAGTTTGTGGCTCGCTATAACTATGCTTCTCAGGCCTATGATGGTCGCGATATCTTATATCCTTTAAATAACCCTAACCCCGATTTACGCTGGGAAACTACTCAGGTAATCGACTTAGGTTTAGAGTACGGTTTGTTTGAAGATCGCATTACAGGTGAACTAGCCTATTATCGCAAGAATACTACCGATGTATTATTGAATGTAACCTTACCCAGGGTTTCGGGATTTAGTAATTTCTATGATAATGTGGGAGGCTTGTTAAATGAGGGATTTGAGTTCCAAATTAAATCTCGGAACCTGGTAGGCGACTTCCGCTGGACTACAGACTTTAACATTGCTTATAACCACAACGAAATTGTAAGCTTAGGAGGCTATTCTCCGGATGCAGTGGGTGGTGGTACCAATGATACCCGTACCATTGTAGGGGAGCCTGTAGGTACTAACTTCCTGGTGCGTTTTAGCCATGTAGATCCTACTACCGGTCGTCCGGTTTATTTGGATATCGATGGTAATCCAACCTTTGTTTGGGATCCCGCAAACCGTGTTCCCGTAGGTAATGTATTACCAGATGCGGTTGGTGGTATCACCAATAACTTTGGTTACAAACAATGGGATTTAAGCGTTCTGTTTGTGTTCACCATTGGATCGGATATTTATGACTCTTCTTCCAAGCGTCAGTTAGGACGTATGGACGACTGGAACAAAACGCCACAAATCTTCGATCGTTGGAGAGCTCCGGGTGATGAGGCATTATACCCGCTTTTAACTTTAGATGCGGCTAATCACGGATCTAATACCCCTTGGATTAACACTGATCAGTGGATCCACGATGGTAGCTTCTTGCGTTTACGTAATGTAACCTTAAGCTATCGCTTGAACCGCAATCAATTGGAGAAATTAGGATTGAAAGGTGCTCAGATTTCCTTCATCGGAACCAACTTACTCACCTTCACTACTTACCCTGGATTGGATCCAGAGATTGCTCGTGATTTTGAAAATGCAACAGATCGTAATATGAGTGTAAACATTACTTACCTCACGCCTCCACAGGAGCGTACTTACTCTGTTCGCGTAAATGTTAACTTCTAAGCCTCAGATCATGAAAAAGTCATTTAGCGCAATATTATTAGCCGGTGGCCTGCTTTTGAATACAGGCTGCGAGAAACTTTTAGACACTCCCCTTCAGGGAACAGACCTTACAGAGGAAGAGGCTCTGCAGACCAAGCAAGACGTTTTAAACGTACTGCAAAGCTGCTATGATGTTACTGCCAATGTTTACAATGGGCGTATTCAATACTTGGGAGAGCTCTTAAGTGATAACCTGGCTAAACCTCGTTCCAATGAGGATTTAACCGAGGTGTTTAATCACAATACCCTTTTCTTCAATAGCACAATTGGAGGTATTTATGCTGACCCTTATATCACTGCTTTCCGTTGTAATCGTATCCTCGAGATTGTAGACAATTTCGATTTTACTACCGCCGAGCGTGATGAGATTGTAGCGGAAGCCAAGTTCTTACGTGCCATTTCACAGTGGGAAATCCTGCGTCTTTTTGCTCAACCTTATGGCTTTACGCCAAACAACGGTCACGATGGAATTATCTATAAGACCCGTACCGAAGAGCAAATTGTAGCGCGTTCTCCGGTAGGGGTGAACTACAATGAGATTATTGCTGATTTGGAATCGGCTCTTCCTAATCTAAGACCCAGCTCAGACTATTACGCCTCTCAAGATGCGGCCAATGGTTTTCTGGCAAAGATTCACTTCCAAATGGGAGATTATGCTCAGGCAGCGGTTTATGCGAATGCCGTAATTGGTAGCGGACGTTATAGCTTAGGAAGCAGCATCGATCGTTTCGAAAACGATACCGTGGATGTTACCGAAGCGATTTTCAGTAATACCAGCCGTCCTGAGTTTGGTGATTTCCGCTCCTCCGGTTTTGGAAACTACCGTTCGGATTTAGCTTCCCCACCTGAGTTTTTCGCCAGCCGTGAATTCTACGATATCTATGCAGCCGATACCTCTGACCGTCGTTTGAAGAACTTCTTCGAATTGGATGAGAGTGGTGATGCCCCACGGGTATTGGTTAAGAAATTTAACCAGGAGTGGTTTAATGTTACCATCCTGCATTTAACCGATTTAAAACTTCTGCGTGCAGAGGCTTTAGCTGAAAGCGGTGGAGACTTAAGCGTTGCGATTCAGGACATTAATGATGTACGCGAAAGAGCTTATGGTTCTAACTTGAATAATTTACCTTCAGGCAGTTCTGCTAGTCAAATTATTGAGGCCGCCCGTTATGAGCGTCGTATCGAAATGTTTGGAGAGGGAGACCGTATCCAGCAAATTAAACGTCGTGGTGCCCTGGAAGGCGAAGCTACGGAGGTACGTACCCATCCATGGGATTGCAATGGTATGGTGATTCAATTCCCTATTTCCGAGCAAACCACGAAATTTGAACTGAACCCTACTGGAGGATGTTAATTTATAGTACTATGAAGAAATTACTCAGCCTTGGCCTTTTGGCCCTAGCCATAAGCGCTTGTCGCCCGGAGCCTTTTAAAGAAATTGGCTCTCCTTACTCGGTAATTACCGGGATTAACGGAAACTGGGATTTGGAAATGGTGGAGGTAGAAGACCGTTCTTTTCCACAGTGGGAAACTTTGGAATTCACCGACTTTTTCCTGGATAACCCAGTATCGATTAATTTCAATTCTGCGGACAATAGCTATGCTATCAGTGCAAATTCCTTAGATGGATTACCCTTTAGCTCTATGAATGGCACTTATGCATTTGATGATGAAGAATACCCCGAGAATCTGTATCTAATTAGCACCGATGGCGACACCAGCACGGTAGGTATGGGAAATATGGTTCGGGCTATCGATCCCAATATGATTTTTGAAGAGTTGAAAAGCAAGTGCGATGCGGAGTATGCCCGCTACATCTACACCTTTAAACGCAGTAACTAGTTATGAAGAATTTGAAGTTTAACACGATATTTTCTCTGGCTGCCCTGCTTATTGGGCCTGCGCTTTCAGCTCAGGTTAGCACTGATCCGCCCGAGTATCAAGACCCTACTACAGAATTAAAGATTATTGTAGACCTCAGTAAACTGGATGCCAGTTTAGATCATACCCAGAACTTATTGGATGCTGCGGCGGCAGGAGAAGATATGTACATCTGGACTTGGAGTCCGGCCGAACACCCTGCTGGTCACCCCTTGGTAAATGGTGTGGGAACTGCACCCTGGAAAGAGAGTAATGATACTCTTCGCATGACTAAAGAAGCGGAGAATATTTACTCCTATACCATGACGCCTACCGAGTTTTATGAGGTGGACGCCCAAACCGTTTTTGCTAATGACATTAAGTTCTTAGTGAAGCCGAAAGATGGAGGAGGCTATGGGGATCCTGATATTAAATCGGAAGACTTGACCATTTTAGTAGATCCTCCTGTTACTACCCGTAATCCAGCTTTCCTTTTCCCGGGATCATTTAAAGACGATGATCTGGTGATGTTGTACTATGACAATAAACTGGAAGAGGTAGAAGGAATGCAGAACCTTGCAACGGACGATGTTTGGTTTTTCGCAGAAGCGACCTTAAGCGACAGTAGCGTTGTTAAGATTGCCAATAATGCTTTTACCGTTGGAAACTATCCTGAATTGCAGATGACCTCCTACGGAGATGGTGTTTATAAAACCTATATGGTTCCCCGTAAGTTCTTTAGCGTTGCTGAAGGTAAGACCGTCACTAAGATTACCATTTATGTGATGCGCCGTGTGTTTACCGGTGCTGGCTCACGTACTAGTTACGATATCATAGCTGAACTAAGTTGTGAATAGGGATCTAATCAAACACTAGAATTTGAACCTCGTCTGCAAAGACGAGGTTTTTTTATGGGGTATTTTGCATCAATACTCCTGCAACTCTTTGCAATTCGATTTCCGCCAATTTAAGCTGATAGCGCAGGCTGTTTAAGGAGGCTTTGGTGCTGATGTAATTGAGCTGTGCCTCGCGTAATTGCACATTGGTAATATTCCCTAATGCATAAGCTTCTTCGCTACGCTCAAAGTTGATCAACGCTACTTTGAGGTTACGTCGCTCCAGATCTAAAACCTTGCGAGCATTGGTATAGTCGAGCCAAGCATTGGCCAAATCGGTTTGTACTTGTTGTTTGGCTTTTTCCTGACTTAATTCCGATTGGAAGATGGCAATGCGAGCTACTTCTACCGCAGTTTGAGAGCGATAGGAACTGAAGATATTCCATTGAGCACTCAGGCCATAGTTCCAGCCTGTGTTTTGAGTAAAGCGTAAAAAGCCTCCCTCATTATCCTGCCTGCTGTAAGAATAACCTGCATTGGCTGCAATTTCGGGCAGGCGGTCGCTCCAGGCAATATTGAGGTTTTTGCGGTTAATGTCGCGGGCAATTTGCGCCTGAATTAAAGCCGCATTGTTTTGCAAGGCCTCCGTAAGTAGGCTGCCAAAGATCAAATCACTGCGATAGTCCAATTGAGTCTCAAAAGCATAGCTGGTGTCAATGGGGAAATTGAGCAGTCGATTCAATTCGCGCAGGCCTTTCTCCAAACTGTTTTGGGCATTGAATAGGGCCACACTATCACGGCGTAGGTCGACCTGCGCACTCAAGGCTTCCAAACGACTCTGAGAACCTAATTCCAGGGCGGTTTCTGCTCTTTGGTATCGCTTCAGCGAAAGCTTAACCGACTCCCGAGCAATATCTACCTGCTCACTTTGTTGGGCTAAATTGAAATAGGCACTGAACACCTGTAAGAGGGTGTTTTCGATGGTAAAGCGCAATTGTACTTCACTTTGCTCTTTTTGCAATTGCAGCTTTTGCAGATTGTTAATCCGTCCTAAGCCGTCAAAGAGTACATAGCTGGCATTGATTCCGGCGCTGTAATTTTCGGCTACTGCATCATTAAACTCACGGATGGGAGCGGGGGCGCCACTAGTGTCGCTGCCAACGGCCAATTGCTGTTGCACATCGGTTTGAGAATAGCTGTAGGCGGCATTGGCACTTACATTGGGTAAGAATCCCGCCTGGCCCCAATTCTCTTGCTTATCGGCTATACGCTGACTTTGCTGAGCCACGCGGATGTCGAGGTTTTGCTCCAGAGCAATGCGTACCGCTTCACTTAAGGCCAGAGTGTCGCTTTGGGCCATAGCCTGGCCTGCAAAAAGCGCTAAGATTAGTAGGAGACTATTCTTCTTCATCTTGCATTTCGATTATAGCGGGTTCAACCTCTTCATTACTGGGTTTGCTGCCTCTCCAGAACCAAAGTCCGTATATCTTGGCGTGATTTAAATACGTCAATAATACGGGTAGTAATACCAGAGTTAAGAAGGTGGCCATCAGAATACCATAGGCCAGGGAAATAGCCATCGGGATCAGGAATTGGGCCTGCACACTCTTCTCTAAAATTAAAGGTGCTAAACCGGCAATGGTGGTGGCACTGGTTAAGAGAATGGCCCTAAAGCGAGAAAGGCCCGCCTGGAATACGGCTTCCTTAAACTCCAATCCTTCCTTAAGGTAATTATTCATCTTACTTACTAATACCAGGCTGTCGTTCACGATTACCCCAATCAGGGCGATAATTCCCAGGAAGGAGAAAATGCTAAGGGGAATTCCATGTAAATAATGGCCCCAGGCTACACCTACCAAACTCAGCGGAATCAAGGTGAAGATCACCACCGCCTGATAGAAACTCCGGAAGGTAAAAGTGATCACCAGAATGATTAATACCAGAATTAAGGGGAAAGTTTTTTGGGCAGATATCATGGTTTTCTGCGCCTCGCGATTCTGCCCCTCGAAGAGCACGGATACTCCCGGGTAATCCGCTAAGATGGGTGGTAAAATGGAATCACGCACATAGGCAATCATATCCGGCGCCGAGCCATTTGGATCGGCTAAATCGGCTTCTACCTTAATTTCTCTTTCACTATCAAGGTGGTTGATGCTAAGTGGACCTCTTTCAATGCTGTAGTCCGCTAGCTCGCGCAAGGGGAATCTACCCCCTTGAGGAGAACGGATGTACATTTCTTCGAGATTGTAGATAGAGCCACGAGTTTGATCATCATAGCGTACCCATACCTTCACTTCATCCTCGCGTACCTGCAGGCGTTGTACTTCATAACCGAAGAAACCTTGTCGTACCTGCTGCATTAGGCTGGCGGGGTTAAGCCCAAGGAGGTAGGCTTTTTCCTTAAGCTTAAGTCGGATTTCGCGCACGCCCTCCAGGTCAGTGTCTACGATATCTCGTAAATCAGCCACAGTATTCATCCGGGCTTTGAGCCGATATTTTACCGCTTCCAACTTGCTGTAGTCCTTACTTAATAGCGATACGGATACTGGCTTTCCAAAGGCACCTACTGTTCCAAAGCTTAGATTTTCGGCCTCATAGATAGGACCGGTTTGGTTTCGTAAGGCATTTACCACCAGGGTACTGCTTACGATTCGTTCTTCGCTATTAAGGAGAATTACATCCAGTTTCCCTTCATTGGTAGTAGGACCAGTGCTGAGCTCTACCATGCGAATTACATCCTGGCCGCCGGGAATTTGATCTCTTAAACTGTCGTTTACTGCCAAAGCAGCTTCACGAATTCGGTCGAGATAGGAGATGGTCACATCCTCCCGCGTACCCGCCGGCATTTTAAGGCTTACCTCAAAATTATCGCGATCGATAAAGGGGAAATAGCTAACGCGTACCAGCTTCCCTTGCAAGGCTCCCAGCGTAATTAGAAAGGAAGCCACGGCAATACTGAAGGTGAGGAACTTGTAGCGCAGCGCGAAATCTAGGATAGGACGGTAGAAACCTTCCCGCATTTTCTTTAAGCCATGCTCCAATTTACGCTCCAGGATATTCTTTTTGTAGGATAAGCTCAGAGCTTTGGAATGCCCGATATGGGAGGGCAAAATCAAGAGTGCTTCTATTAAAGAGACTCCCAAAGTGGCAATTACGATGAAGGACATTTCGGAAAAGAAATCTCCGGCTCTTCCATCAATATAAAAGAAGGTTGAGAAGGCGATCATGGTGGTTAATACCGCTGAGATTACCGCTGGCAGTACTTCCATGGTACCATCAATGGCAGCTTGAATACGACTTTTCCCCTTTTCGTAATGATGGTAGATGTTTTCACTTACTACAATACCATCATCCACCAGGATCCCTACAACTACAATCATCCCGAAAAGGGAGATCACATTAATCGTTACACCGAAATAGGTGGCCAGAATAAACATCCCGAAAAAGGAAATGGGTAAACCTGCGGCTACCCAAAATGCCACTCTGAAATTGAGGAATAAACTCAGCAGCACTAATACCAGTACCACCCCAATCAGGCCGTTTTCGATAAGCAGGGCTTTACGTTGGGAGAGCAGATCGGCGCGATTGTTTACTACCGTGGCTTGCAAAACATCTTGCCCTGCATTAAACTCAGCCACATAAGCTTGAATATCTTCTGCGGTGATGAGGATGTCTTCGCTATCGGTATTATTGATTAGAACCTTTACGGCGGTTTCGCCATTAAGCTCCACAGTGGCGGGGGCATCGCTAAATTGCTTGCGTACCTCGGCCACATCTGCCAAACGAACCGCTGCTCCTTGAGGATTGGCTTTTACGACTATATTGAGGAGGTCTTCGGCTTCGTAGGATTTGTAGCGCGCACGAATAAGAAGTTCTTCTTCATCGGTTTCAATTTTACCACCGGTTACATCCAAATTGTTAGCGGCAACCGCCTGACCAATTTGCTCGAAGCTAAGGTCGTAGGCCCGCATGTGCTTTTGGTTAACGGCAATCTCTATTTCTTCATCCGGCAGGCCAATCAGCTCTACCTTGGAGATGCCATCCATTTTCCGCAGCTCATGCTCAATTTCGCGGGCGGTAGATTTCAAGGCACTTAAGCTAAGTCCTTCGCCTTGCAGGGCAAAGGTGATACTAAGGGTAACATTTTCGCGTAGGAATACTGTTACAGGCTCTAATCCGGCAGGGAAAGAGGGAATTTGATTTACCGCATTTTCTACATCATCCAATACTTCTTTACTATTGGCATTGCGTAGAACCTCTACCGTAATGGTCGCCAGGTTTTCGCTGCTGCTAGAGGTAAAGCGATCGATGCCCGAAATCCCTTTTAGGTTTTCTTCAATTTTATTGACTACCCCCTCTTCAATTTCCTCAGGCGAGGCACCAGGGTAAATGGCATTGATAACGATAAAACGCTCAGGAACCAGCGGGAAGAAAGTAGAGTTCAGATTGTTCCAAGCTACGGCACCGAAGATCAGCGAGGCGATCATCAGCACATTTACCGTTACCGGATATTTGATGAAAAATCCCAGGAAACGTTTCACTCGGCTTGCTTTTTAGTGAGGCGAATCTTCATGCCTGTATAGGCTCCGGTTACTTTGGCCTGAGGTAATCGTAAGGTCGAGTCGGGAGCTTCAATAATTACGCTCTGGGGCTCACGATGTAAAACCTTAACTTTTTGCTGTACCAAGCTGCTGTCCTGAATGCGGAAAAGACTATTCTCGTCGATCAACAATTTGCGGTCGATCTTCATGGCGTTTTCAATTTCCTGACCGGCAAGAGATCCTTTCAGGTATTCACCATCATTGAGATTATTGGCTTCAATACGGATGTAAATACTGATTCTTTGATTGCTGGGATCTACCTTTTCGTTTTTACGGAAAACCTCCCCGGTATAATGTCGGCGACCATCGGTGCTACTTAGCTGAACGCTATCCCCAATTTGCACCAGGCGGGCCTCATCCGGGCTTAGGCTCGAAATCATTTCAAATTGCCCCTTGCCGATAAATTCTCCTAAGATTTGACCCGCGCGCACTAATTGGCCACTCTCTACTCTGGCGTCGGTTACGGTACCATTAAAAGGAGCTTCGATATTGTATTTGCTTAAGCGCACCCGCAGGGCTTCTGCATTTTGATAAGCGCTGTATACATTGCGTCCACTCAGAAACAAGCGTAATTTCTCGTTGTTTTCTTTGGGAGGGGATTGCAGACCATTGCCATTATTCAGTTCTCGCAGATATTGATAATAGGTATCAAAACGCTCGGGGTAATCAAGCTTAATATCGGGTAAAACCTGGCTGAGTAAACTGAGGTAATTGCTGCGGGTACTTTGGTAATTACTCTGGGCTTCGCTGTTTTCGAGGTGGAGCATTATTTCTCCGGCTTGATAGCCTTTACCTTCCTTAAACTTTTGGGATTGGCTGCCCACGATTCCGGTTACCTCCGAGTAGATTTCAATTTTATTGAGGCTTCTACTGGCCCGTCAATTGGGATACGTAGAGCTACAGATCCGGCTTTAAGGTCTTGGTAGGCTATGAGTTTTCGTTGGTCCCGAGTGATGGGGCTTTTTCCTTCGGCGGAAGCGGCGAGGTAGTTTTTGAAAAACACCGCTAAGGCCAGGATGGCAAAACCACCTAATATGGCCCATTGTCTTCTTTTCATGAAGCAAGCTTAAAATGAGAATGCAAAGTAAACCAATAAATGTGGTCAGTGTTTGTCCATCAAAGCTTATGATAAGTTTAAGCTATATGGCTGCCAGAGATGCACTACCTTTGCCCCAATGAAAGCATTTTGGCGCATCGTACGCTATGCCTATCCCTATAAAGGGACGGTGATTTTAAGCGTTTTAGCGAATCTGTTTGCCACCGTTTTTGCCTTGGCCAGTATTGGTTTGGTGGTTCCCGTTTTACAGATCATATTCGACAATACTAAGGCTCCGGAACAAGCTCCGGTTTTTGATGGGGATATTATGGCTTATGCCGAAGATTTCCTCTCCTACGAAATCGGCACTCGCATGGAGACCATTGGGCAGCAAGAGGCCTTATTATATGTTTGTTTTTGGGTGATTTCGGCCTTTTTCCTTAAAAACGTATTCCGCTATTTAGCGCTCTATCTACTTGCGCCTATGCGAAATGGTATTACTCGCGACATTCGCTTGGATTTACACCGTAAGCTGCTCGCATTGCCAGTGGGCTATTTTACCGAACAGCGCAAGGGCGATATCATCTCCCGAATGACGGCCGATCTTAAAGAAATTGAGAATGGCGTTTTGGCTACCATTGAGATGTTCTTCCGGGAGCCCTTCATCATCCTTAGTTCGCTGGCAGTATTAGTGTGGATGAGTCCGCAGCTCACCATTTTTGTATTGTTGCTTTTACCGGTGGTTTCCCTCTTAATTACCCGTATTGGAAAGAGCTTGAAGCGCGCCAGTACTCGGGCCCAGGAGTCGATGGGGGATATTTTGTCTTTAACTGAAGAGACGGTAAGTGGCCTAAAAGTAATAAAGGCCTTTACGGCTGAAGAGCAGAAGGCCAGTCTTTTTGCACGGGCTGCCAACAACTACTTTAGTTTGATGAATAAGGTGATTCGCCGGAATGATTTGGCTTCACCCATCTCCGAATTTATGGGCTCTTTGGTAATGGCCATTATTATTTGGTACGGTGGTAGCTTAGTGATGGAACCCAATGATTTTACGGCGGAGAAGTTTATTGCCTACGTTTTATTCTTCTACCAGATTATTCCCCCCAGCAAAAGCTTATCGCAAGCCAGCTATAAAATTCAAAGGGGGAATGCATCTTCCGAAAGGGTATTGGATCTTTTGGATGCAGAAAATCCCATTCAGGATAAGCCCGATGCTAAAGATCTTAAGGAGTTTAAGGAAGCGATTGAGTTTACTGATGTTTGTTTCTCCTATCAGGATAAACAGGTACTCAGTCATATCGACCTTAAAATTGAAAAAGGGAAGACCTATGCTTTGGTAGGACAGAGTGGGGGCGGTAAAACCACCTTGACCAATTTGGTGCCTCGTTTTTACGATATCAATAGTGGTAGCCTCAAGATTGATGGTTTGCCTATTGACAGCATCAAGTTAAAGGACCTGCGATCGCATTTGGGAATTGTTACTCAGGAGACCTTGCTCTTTAATGAGACCGTGGCTTATAATATTGCTTTGGGTAGGCCCGATGCGACTAAGGAAGAGATTATCGCTGCCGCCAAGATTGCTAATGCCCATGACTTTATCGAAAAATTACCCAATGGCTATTTAACCAATATTGGAGATGCCGGTGGTAAATTGAGTGGAGGCCAAAAGCAACGTTTAAGTATTGCCCGTGCGGTTTTGAAGAACCCACCTATTCTGATTTTGGATGAGGCGACATCGGCCTTGGATACTGAATCGGAGAAATTGGTGCAGGATGCCTTATATCGATTGATGGAGAACCGTACCTCATTGGTGATTGCTCACCGTTTGAGTACCATCCAACATGCGGATGAGATAGTGGTGATTAATGAAGGCAAGATTTCGGAGCGCGGTAGTCATCAGGAATTGCTGGATAAGCAAGGGATTTACCACAAGTTGGTAGAGATGCAAAGTTTCGCATAGAACAACCTAAAATACATAGCCATGCGTAAGATTGAGCATATCGGTATTGCCGTAAAAAACCTGGAGGAAGCCAATAAAACCTACGCTTCTTTATTTGGGGCTGAGGCTTATAAGCAAGAAGGCGTAGAAAGTGAAGGGGTAATCACCTCTTTTTTTCAGGTAGGACCCAATAAGATTGAATTATTGGAGGGGACTAATCCTGATAGTCCAATTTCGAAGTTCATTGCCAAGCGCGGTGAGGGTATTCATCATATCGCTTTTGATGTGGAGGATATCGAAGCCGAAATCGAGCGCTTGAAAGGCGAAGGGTTCATTTTATTAAATGAACAGCCCAAATTTGGAGCAGATAATAAATTGGTGGCTTTTTTACATCCGAAAAGCAGTCATGGTGTGCTGGTCGAATTGTGCCAGGAGCGCAGAGACCAGTAAATGACCCATCCGCCGAAAGGCAAAAAAAAGAAGCCCCGGCAATGCATGACTACTACCGAGGCTTCTAGGGGGAGGGATTGCTTTCTTAGTTCACATTAAGCACAGTGAAACTGGTGAAGATCACGTTTCCTGGGAAGGCCAGGTTACCGAAGATCTCGGGTCCGTCGAAGGCACTGTTACCATCGAATTCATATACACCAATTTGACCATTATCCAAGTGTAACATGGGGAACAGCTTTTGACCGCTGCTCAGGTTTACACTGGCGTCTAACTGAACGGTAACATTGGTGTTTACTCCTTTGCTTACCTGAACTTTTCCAATGATATCTGGCAAAACAATGCCGCCCATACCGTTGTCGTTGTGGATAACCAACCAGCCATCGGCAGCGGCTACCACCTCAGGAAGAACTACCGTATTATTGGTAATGTCCATATCTGGAGAGGTGATTTTAGCCGACATGATATTTACGGCACTCATAACGGGTGCACCATCTACTACGAAGGGAGGGTCTAAATCATTATTACCATCAAATTCGTATTGCATTTTGGTGCCGGTGTCTTCGTGCAACATTACCCATACCTGATCACCGTCAGTAATGGTGGCATTGGCATCAATTTGTACCATCACGCTCATATTAGAGCCAGCTTCGATCCATTTAGGTTCGGAAATGATAGCAGGTACTACGGGGCCATTACTGCCATTATCGGCATGGATAACAATCCAGCCATCGCTGGGAACCTCAGTCATAGTAACTTCTACCCTATTTTGGGAAATCACCTGGGTACTTACATCGAGGGTAGCCACTGTGGGCTCATTGGTCATGTCCGTGCTATCGTCATCTTCACTACAAGCGGTAGCTCCGAAAATCAGTGCTGCGCCTAAGGCAAAATTTAATAGCTTTGAACTGTTTGAGTAGATCATGATTGTTTCTTTTTTGGATTCAATATTATCTACGAGGATTCCTGATAACTGGATTTTTGAAAACCTCATTTTTTGAGTAAGCGCCCTCCCATTGAAGTGAAAATCGTTGATCTGCTGCAAGATGGCAAGCAGGAGGCGATGTCATTAATTTATGACAATTACGGAGCAGTGCTCTTTGGATTGTGCGTGCGCATGATGCCTTCGCGCGAAGATGCGGAAGAGGTATTTCAGGAAGCGATGATTAAGATTTGGCGTTATGCGCAGTCTTATGATGCGGATAAAGCAAGGTTATATACCTGGATGATGAATATTACGCGCAATGCTTGTATTGATCAAATTCGTAAAAATGATCGCCGTCCACAAATCCAAGATGTAGAGACGCACGTATATAAGGTTGATGCGGTTCACCAATCGAACTTACCAGTAGATCATATCGGACTGGAGAAGGAATTGGAGAAATTGCGTCCGGAGGACCGAAAAGTACTCGAATTAGCGTACTTCCAGGGTTTCACACAGGGAGAGATTGCGAAAAAGTTAAATGTGCCTTTGGGTACGGTGAAAACCCGTGCTCGTAAGGCGATTAGTGAATTAAAGCGGTTTTTAGCCAGAGACATTGGATCCTAAGAAGTACATAGAAAGCGGAATTATAGAAGACTACCTGATGGGTTTTGTCTCAGAGCAAGAGCGTCAAGAGGTGCAGTGCATGAGCAAGATTTATCCGGAAATCAACGAAGCACTTCGTCAGGCTGAAGATATTATGTCGACCTGGGCAGCGGCTAGTGCCGAAGAGCCCCCTGCTGGCATGAAGGAGAAAATTATGGCCAATTTGGGCGAACAGGAAAAAGGACCTGTGGCTATGCCGGCATTAAAAGTAGTGGCCTCCAGCCATGAGCCTTCGGTGAAATCCAGCATTAATCCTGCGGCTTCCCCATCTAAATCTTCGCAACCCATTGGATGGATTGCCGCCGCGGCAGCTCTTATTTTATCTTTCTTCCTAGCCTATCAATGGCAAGATAGTTTGCAGTTTATGCAGGCTATGGAGCAAGAGATTGTAGCGCAAGATCAAGAGCTGGAAACGCTGGGCAATCAGTTGCAAGAGCTGCAAGGAGATAAAGAACAATATCAAAGTTTATGGGCCGCAGTTTCCGAACCCGGAACTCAGAAGATTACCCTCAATACCGTTCAAGAGGATAAACCGGCCACCGCAACGGTGTACTGGAATCCTGAGAAGGAAGAGACTCTTTTCTATCGCGATCAATTACCCGCCGAAGCAGAAAATAGCCAATATCAGTTATGGGCTATCGTAAAAGGTAAGCCGGTAAGCATCGGGCTATTGGCCTTAAATTCCAATGAGTTGCAATTGCAGAACATGAGCGGTTTGGCGGAGGCTGATGCATTTGCCATTACCCTGGAACCATTGGGCGGAAGCGAAAGCCCTACGCTGGATCAGATGGTGGTGATGGGGAAAGTATAAATCACGGAGTGATTTATACTTTAGACGATAGATCGCTGCGCTGTTAGATTTTAGATCGCTACGCTGTTAGATTACCTGGGTTACCTAAAAGTTTCAATTTTATCTTTTTCGGTTGAAGTACCAGTATTCCAGCTTGGGTTTGGTGGTGACTTCAATATTATCTTCCCGATAGTCGATAAAGAAATTTAGAGTTTAGATCGCTGCGCTATTAGATGTTAGACGATAGACCGCTACGCTGTTAGATTAGAGGCGTTTCTTGATCGTTTCAATTTTATCTTTTTTCGGGTCGAAGTGCCAGCATTCTAGCTTGAGCTTGGTGGCGGCTTCAATATTATCTTCCCGATCGTCGATAAAGAAACAGTCGGCGGCTTTTAGTTTTTGCTCCTTCAATACTTTCTTGTAGAAATCAGCTTCAGGTTTGCGATGCCCCGTTTCGTGGCTGTAGTATACCGCATCAAATTGACTGATGAACTGCTTGTATTTAAAGGGTCCGCAAAGGGCCTTGATCTTTTCGATATGCAAGGGATTGGTATTACTCAGGAGATAGAGTTTATGCCCCTTGTTTTTTAAGTTTTTAAGCAATCGAATATTGTCATCCGGAATAGCCTCGTAACAGAGGGCATTCCAGGCTTCGGCTAAATCCTTCTTGAAAATGGATTTACGAAAGAAAAAACCTTGCAATTGGCTTAAGAATTCGTCGGTGCTTAGTTCCCCGCGTTCGTATTGATGGAAGAGCTCATCTTGCTCTGCTAGCTTTTCTTCGGCGCCTAAGGCTTCGAAGGCCTTGTAAGTAAGCTTGGTGTCGATGGGAATAAGAACCGCTCCGAAATCGAAAAGCAGGTGTTTAGGCATTGCGTGGTATTTGAGCACAAAAGAAGGAAATAAGGCTTAAAAATTTCCCGCTTTTGGGAAATATGGCCAAGTAAATAGTGGCCTAAGCAGGGTCAAGAACCTGGTATTTACCGATAAAAGGACGATTATCGGTTTCGATGACCGGTAATCTACTTTTGTAAGTAGCTGAAATTCAATACGTAGTTGTTTTCGTTTGCCGGTAATCGAAGATTATTGACCGTTTAACGAAAAGATTAGATCGCTGCGCTTTTAGAGTTTAGACCACTGCGTTATTAGATTTTAGACGATAGATCGCTACGCTTTTAGATTGCTTCAACACAGAGGCGCGGAGGTAAGGAGTTCACAGAGGAGCAGTGCTTGTTTTACAGCATCTTTATCTGAGGGTATTCTATGAGCTTCAATTCAATGATAAATACTAAATTTGCCCTCCTTTTCGGGCCCATAGCTCAGCTGGTTAGAGTAGGTGACTCATAATCACTTGGTCGCAGGTTCAAGCCCTGCTGGGCCCACTTGAGGCGAGAAAGCTAATTGTTTTCTCGCCTTTTTTATTTAATGGTATTGCTAAAGCTTGCTACTCATAAAAAATCCCCAATTCCAAGAACTAGGGATTTTCAATTCAATATGGCTATGCAAGTTTAGGGCATGCTAAAAGTGCTGATCTGAATTTGCTTGCCATTACCTGATGGGTAGTAATAGCGATTGTCCATTTCACTGTAATATATCTGAAAGGGCTTAAGGATCATTTTCGGTAAGGTCATGCGTTTCTCGATGCTGCCCACTCTTTCACCGTTTTCTAAATTGATTTTTTGAACCACAGGAACATGATTTTTATGACCATCCACTTTCTTAATCCTGTTTTCAGGATTCATGTTGGCCATGTTTTCTGGGAGATCATTGTAAATAAGCACCAATTGATCATCATCTAAAAAGGCATAACAATCGAAGGACTCAGAATCCTGATTTAGAATATTTCGTAAAGCGGTGGTTTGAGGGAAAGAGCGTTGTCCGTAAGCATCATCCTTATTGGGGATGTATTCACGCTTTCTTTTAATTCGTTGCGTCCAAAGAATTTCTTCTTGATTATTGAGGGCAATGATATTTAGGTCATAAAAGCCATATTGCTCATGCACACCTGTGGTCGCAGGAGGTACCCGAATATGAATTTTTTGCTGGATTAGTAAATAAGTGTTTCCCAAGCTGTCGTGATAAGTACGGGTGCTATAAACTGATTGGTCTTGAGAGGGTACCTCGCTGCCCATAAATTGTCCCAAATCCCAATAGTTATTCATTGCATTTTGGAATCCTTCAATCAATGGTTCATCGTACAAATGAATTTTAGTTTCCTTGAGGGTACTATTTGACTTCGGATTAACGCTTGCAATTCTCAGGCCTGCAATGGGCATATCAGAATGTACTCTGAATCCTGTTTTTTTCGAAGGACTATCCGGGTCCTCACTATGAAATTGACTGCTGATTAGGATTTTATTGGAGTTTATGATGGAGATTTTTGAATTGGAAAAGACTCCGTTTTTATCTCTGGGATCGGGAGGAAGCTTGATATATGTGTCTTGATAGTTTTGATCAGCATGAAAAATAACCAAGCTGTCTTGTGCCGGGAGATAAGCATATAAATTACCGTCATTATTAACCTCCAGAATGGACCCTAGTCGACTATACCTGTTTCCTCCGCTTAAGGTTCTCTCAGATACTTTGGTGAAATTACTGTCAAACAACAACAGGGCATGGTCACTTTTCTTCCTCTCTTTATAATAGGTGAAGCTACTTACAATAAGATGTTGGCCGTCCTCGGTCCAATAAAGGTCATAGTAGCCACGAGTCCTTTCCTTTTCATATTCCTTGTCATGAAGTACTATTTCTGGTCCGATGGTCTTAGTTTCAATATCGATGAAATGCGCTACTAGTTTGAAATGATCATCTTCAGCATATTCATTGATATAGACCAGGCGATTTCCAAATTCTCCAATGCTGAAATAGGAATAGTAATTGGAGGCGCTTTCCGGTAATTCCAGATAATGAATCTCTGTTTGATTGGGTCTTTGTTTGTTAACAATGCTCAGAACCAATTCATCATCATTAACCATTAAACCATAAAGGTTTGTGGCATCTTCCTGGACAAATTGAGGGTCATAGTCTTTAAAAGGACTTTTAATCCTGGGACCTGTTTTAAAAGTCTGGGCGTCTAAATTGCTAACAAGGCATAATAAGCTTAAAGAAAGAGCTAGGATTCTGATCATAGGAAAGGGTTGAAGTCCTGGTGATTGACCTTAGGACAGTGGTTAAAGTTAATTAGCGAGCGAATGGATGTCTCAAATATAGGTCCTGATCTGCGGAATGCCAATCTTTAGCCTTTCACCCTAAAACTTATTTTGCTCTTTACTCCTTCTTCAAAATCTTCAGCACCCTTCGATAAGTAGCCTCCGTAACACTCCAGGATAAACCACCGCTGGTATTGATAAAGAGAATAACCACGGCGTCTAAATCGGCATCGTAACGCGAAATGCTGGAATAGCCGGGTAATGAACCCGTATGTTCGAGGCGATAGAGTGATTCATAAAGCGCTTGTTCTTCAGGGTTTAGGAATCTACCATCATTAAGGGCGCGTAAGAACACTGCAATATCTCGGGCTGTGGAGATCATAGACCCTCCGGGGTGTACATAATTACTGCCTTTGATGTCGGGTTCATAACCGATATGATAGCCGCTCATCAAAGAGTCCTGATTGACCTCGTTTTGCAGGCTATAAGTGTGTTTTAATCCTAAGGGATCCAGAATTTCTTCTTTGATGTATTGGTGGTGACTGTAGCCTAAAGTACTATCGAGGATAGCGCCAAGCAGTAGGTAATTGGTATTGCTGTATTGGTATTTTTCATCCGGTTCAAAATCGGCCGGGAGATCATAAACCAATTCCAGGGCCGGTAAATTTTCGGTAAAAAGATCGGTCCAGGGGTAATCCGGTTGATCCAGGAAATTGGGGATACCACTGCGATGTTGGATCAGCATTTTTAATGTGATGCCATCAGCATTAGCGATATGGCCTTGGGTAAAAGGCAGTAGGCTGCTTAGGGAAGCATCAAGATCCAGTTTTTCCGCCTGAATCAATTTAGTAGCGGCGGTGGCAATAAAGAGCTTGCTAATGCTAGCTACCTTGAATAAGCTTTGAGGGCTGGCCGCTATCTCATTGGCGCGATTGTTCCAGCCTGCAGCATAAGCTTCCGGAGCTTTCCCGGCTTGATCAATATAGAGAATGACACCATCCACCTTATAGTCTAAAATGTCTTCAATTTGGGCTTGCGGGCTCTCTGGTAAGGGGCTGAGCCAGAGTTTGATTAATAGCCAGGGAGCGAATAAATAGGTTCCGATCATGGAGAGGAGGATAAGGCTTATGCCGATTATTTTCTTTGGACTCATACTGTTATTTGGCTTTTTGCGCCCGCTGGTACTTCATGCCAAAGAGGGGGCGCAAGAGAGGAATTCGCTTAATGATTAATTCGAAAATCAACAAGCATCCCGCTAAGGTTAAAAGTACGCTAAGTGCGAATTTTAAATAGGGGTCCAGGTTTAATTTAAGTACCCATGAAGCTACCGCATAGAGCACAAACATGTGAATGATGTATATAGGATAGGCACTTTCACTTAAGTAGCTCAGGGTTTTGCTGGGGCGATTGAGGTATTTATAACCCAGGCCAAAGATTCCTAAGATCCATAAATTGGATTCCACCGCCATAAGGGCATTAGTGAAGTAGGCCTCCAAAATGCTGATGCGCAATAGGCCCATGCCTAAGGCTAAAGCTAAATAGAGCCCATGCCATTTTAATAGGGTTTGCCAAAAGCTTTTGCCGATATAAACCATTATAAAACCAAAGAAGAAGGCCAGGAACCCAATAGCGTATCCATGCAAAGTTTGGGCATAGAGGGCAAAAACATCCGGCTGAACAAGGAGAACTTCTAAGATGAAAAAGGGAATGATGGCCAAGGGTCCCAAGGGGCTGCGCATCATCTTTTCCAAGCTGCGGCGGAATTTACCCTCCGGCTTTTTAATCAGCTGGAAGAAGAAGGGAAAGAGGATGGAAATATAGATTACAATATTGCCTAAAAACCACAAGTGGGCAGGATGGGCGAAATAGTGCAGGGGCTGATGGTAATAGTTTTGAAAGAGCAAGAAGTGCAAGGGCACGATAGCAACAATGCCAAAGAGGTAAGGGACCAGAATGCGCTTGGATCGATCCAACAGCAATTGCTTGATGTTCCGTTTTTGCATGGCGAAGTAAACACCCATTCCCGATACAAAGAAGAGGAAGGGAATGCGCCAAACATTAATTAGAGACATCGGTTTCCAAAGTCCTTCTAAAAGTTCATCGCTGCGGATAAAACCAATGAAGAGCGCCCAAGGTTGAAAGACAATGGCAATATGATAGATCAATAAAAGTCCGATGGCAATTACCCGTAGCCAGTCGATATCGTGCCTTCTTGCAGTTTCCATTTTTTAGCTGTTTTAGCTTTCGTGATTATTCTAACATCATGGCGATTACGGGGCGCGCTTTTTCGAGGGCCACCATATCTAATTGTAAACCCATGGGGCTTAATTGTTCTTGCATCATTTGGTAAACAGGCTTCATGGCTTCGAAATCGGCCAACACAATTTCGCGGGGAGTAGCGCCGTAGGTATTGCGTAGGCTTTTATCGGCCTTAGCATCGATTAGCATTTGAACGATTTCTACCCGACCGAAAAAGGCAGCGCTGTGTAAAGCACTCGATCCATCATTGTTTTGAAGGCTAAGGTCTGTGCCGCCATCAATTAGGGCCTGGGCGATTTCGCGCTTATCGAAAGTAGCGGCTGTAATTAATGGAGTTGATCCGGTAAAGGCATCCTTTTGATTGAGGTTGGTGCCAGCGGCAATATGTTGCTTTACGGCGGCTAAATTTCCAGTAATAACGGCCGTGGCAATATCCATTTCAGGGGCCTCAATTTTTACTTCGCTGGATTCCGAATTTTGATTTTGACAGGCGATGCTAAGGCTGAAAATAAGCATCAGGCTAAGGCTTTTTAAAAGGTTTTTTCTTTTGAAGAAGTTTAATGCGTTCATCTCTAAATTTTGTTTTGTGAATTTGATGCTTCAAAGGTGCGGCCCTTGCCAGGCTTGGGCTATAGCCTATGCTTCGCTTTGTGTAAACTTTGCTGCGGCTTTGAAAAGAATGACGCATCGCTATAAATTATGACGCAAAAGCCCATTTGAGCCCCGATTTTTAAGCAGAAATGCAGGCCTAATTTTTTCTACTTTCGAAAGGCGAAAAAGCAGCATGGAAGACCGTCAAAATAGTCCCAGTGAATTCATTAAACAGGCCGAAGAAATTCTTTTAGAGAATTTAAGTTCGGAGACTTTTGGGGTTTCGGAATTAGCGGAGGCCATGCACATGAGTCGCTCCAATCTTTTGCGAAAGATTAAAAAGGAAACGGAGCTTTCGGCCAGTCAGTTTATTCGGGCTTTTCGCTTAAAGCAGGCCTTGCTCAAATTGGAAGGGGGAGCTTCCTCTGTTTCGGAAGTAGCCTATGAGGTAGGCTTTGGGAGTGTGAGCTATTTCGTTAAATGTTTTCGAGAACAGTATGGGTATCCCCCTGGGAAATGGGAGCAGAACAAAATTCAGGAGCTGCAAGAGGAGCTAAAGACAGATCCGGCGAAAGCCGAAAAAAAACCAAAAACCAATGGCTTCTACTATGCCTTGGTTGCGGTGGCTCTAATCCTGATTGCCTTTTTCTTCCTTTATCCTGATGCGGAGCTAGAACAAGCTTTGGAGTCGGAAAAGTCGATCGTGGTTTTGCCTTTTAAGAATGAAAGCAGCGATTCGAGCAATTTGTATTTCGTGAATGGCTTGATGGAGTCGACCCTCAATAACCTGCAAAAGATTGAAGATTTGCGGGTGATCAGTCGTACTTCGGCGGAAAAGTTTCGTACTACGGCATTGTCGATTCCCGAGATTGCCGATGAGCTGCAAGTGCAGTATTTGGTGGAGGGCAGTGGCCAAAAGGTGGGGGATAAGGTTTTGTTGCACATTCAGCTGATCGATGCCGCTCGCGATGAGCCTTTATGGGCTGCCGAATACCATCGGGAGCTCCAGGATATATTCGATTTGCAGCGGGAGGTAGCGGCCGAAATTGCGGATGCGATTCAGGTTTATGTTTCGGAGGAAGAGCGTGCGCGCATTGCCAAGCGGCCCACTCAGAGTTTAGCGGCCTACGATTATTATTTACAGGGTTTGGATCCCTTTTATGCGCGGACCCATGAGAGTTTGCAGAAGGCGATTGGCTTTTTTGAAAGGGCCATTGCTGAAGATGAAGAATTTGCTATGGCTTATGCGGATTTGGCCTTGTCCTATTATTTCCTGGATCTTTTTCAGCGGGAAAAGCAATACACCGATTTGATTAATCAATATTCGGATCAGGCGCTTTTATACGATTCAAAATTGGATGTAAGCCTGATTGCCAAGGCTTGCTATTATTTGCAGGTGCAGGATTATCGCCTGGCCTTACCGCATTTGGAAAAGGCTTTGGACTATAATCCTAATTCGGCGGCGGCCATTCAAATGCTCTCGGATTTTTATGCCTATTATATTCCCAATAGCGCCAAATATGTGGAATATGCCTTAAAGGGAATTCAGCTGGATGGGCAGGCTCAGGATTCTACCGCCAAGAGTTATCGCTATTTGCAGTTGGCCAATGCTTTGGTGCAGGCGGGATTTTTTAGGGAGGCGGATGCTTATTTGGATCAGTCGCAAAGTTTATACCCGGCCAATCCATTTGTGCCGCATTTAAGGGTTTTTGTGGATTTGGTGCAGGATAAGGATTGGCAAAAGGCGGCCAATGCCCTTAGCCACTTATACCGACGCGACACCAATGCCATGGATGTGCTGCAGGACCTGGCAAAACTGCATTATGTGCTGGAGGGTAATGACAGTGCCTATTTCTATTTCTCCAAAATGGTGCGGCATCGCGAAGCGCATAATTTGGAGCTCTATACCTATGAAAATGCCAAGATCGCCTATGTGTATCGCGCCTTGGGCTATAGGGCTAAGGCTGATAGCTTATTCGCGGATTATGTGGCCTATTGCGAGGCTAATGATTCGAAATATCAGAATGCGCATCAGGCGATCCGTTATGCCTATGCTCAGGATTGGGAAAAGTCATTGGAGTATTTGGAGCAATTCGCGCAAGAAGACCATATACAGTACTGGTTCCTTTTATTAGAGTATGAGCCCTTGGTGAAGCCCATGAAAGAGAAGGCTGAGTTTACCCGAATCTTCCAGCAGATTAAGGATCGCTTTTGGGCGAATCATAGGAAGATGCGGGAGGATTTAGAGGGAAAGGGCTTATTGCGCTAAGGGATTGCTATCCATATTTTTCAGGTTTTTAAGGAGGGGCTCGAAATTGGTTTTCCAAAGATCAAGTTCAAATAAGCTTCCATCTTTATCAAGATATAAAGTGGCTATAACTTCGACTCCGTCTGCATCCTTCATTTATATGGATTTAATTATCCTAAAACATTAAGAAAAGGAGGCTTATAGCTAATAAAAAAGCCACCCCGAAGGATGGCTTTAATATCGTTAGAAGTAAAAGTAAACTCCTGTACCCCTATCAATTGCCTCATTAAAAAGGGTTGAAACATTTTGTATTAATTCATTATTGGCATCCAAGTCCACTCTTGAATTAAGGGCTTTTATTACCTCACTAAGATTTTCTTTTCCTGTCACAGAATCATCTTCGAAATCATCAATGTTAGTCTTCCCTTCTTTATTTATTAATTCAATTATTCCATTTTGGTACATAAAAAGAAACTCTTCTTCTGTTATTAACAATTCAATTAATTGCTCTTTAGTTGCTTCGTCAAAATCTAATGCCTTTTCAGCTGTTTTATCCTTTGGTACTATAATTATTCTTTGTCTCATTCCTAATCGATAATATTAAAATGTGTCGCTTGATTGTACTCACCTTGAGTCCTTCCTGAAGTCTTACCATTCACAACCTTATTATTAGGAATATTGCCGTCTAAATCTAAGTATTTTCGTTTACCAGTTAGATTAGTGTTTTCAATTCTAAAATAATTCCCTGCATCATCAACAACGACCTGAATTCCTGTTTCACTATTCTTATAAACAGTCTTACCTGTAGATGTTTTTACGCCTTTGGAACCTGGAGCAAATCGGTTAATTGTTTTCTTTAAACTTGCATTACCCCACTCACTTGAATATTGAGCAGCTCGACCAGCTCCCCCTTTAGTAGCACTTCTAGTTCCCCCTTTAGAGACTTTAGTAACCCTTGTTACCCTTGTTGCATAAGCGAGTACTGCAAACCCTATCAGTTCCATAGCTACTATTGACGAAAGCTCATAGGCAACCTCCTTGACACCTTGAGCATGTCGATCATTGTTCTCCCAAAAATTATTATTGACACTTAAAAAAGTCCTAAACCTACTTCTCTTTCTCTCTTCCCAAGTATATCCTGCTTCTTTGGCGTCTTTGAATGCTTTAGGGCCAATAAATTGATTAATTATTCTGTTTTCTATTTAAACACTGATACAAAAGTGTCAAGATCAAAATTATTACTGCAAAAAAAAACGCTATTGCAAGACTTTTCTTAATTATCTAATCAAATAATCCCTGAAAGTCTCTTTTCAGTGATTCAATATTTGTGTCAAGTTTCTTTTTTTTCACTACTTCTGACAATAAATCTAATTTCTGCAAGATTGATGCTTTAATAAAATAAACTCGTTCAGGTTCAGATTTATTAAAGAAATTCCCTTCATTAACAATTATTGGGATGCCAATAGATTTTTCTTTCTTTCGATAATTCTCAATCTCTTTAAGGTTATTTAGTTCATACGGAATAGGATTGACATAGAATTGAAACAAAATACGTTTCATATCTTTTCCATAATTTCTGTAATTTAACTTTTTTAAGGTTTCTCCAATGCCTTTCTCTCCCCAAATGTAGGTTCTAAACAAAGCGCCTTGCTCATCACCCATATTTGTCGAGGCAAAACAACCTAAAATGTAATTTTCGTCACTCATCTTTAATGCATGTTTTTATTTAATGGTCCTCTCAATATTTGATTTTGGAGGTATTCCCACTCATAAGCAGCCCTTCTGTTTGGAAACATTATCTTTTCCATATACTTGTCGGACATAAAGGTTTTTGTGTATCGTGCCTCTGCTTTTTTAGCAGATGTAATTCCATTTTTCAGGAATGTACCATCATCAGAATACAACTTATATCCCCAAGTAGGTTTTTTGCTCGCTAAAGAATTGCCGTGTACTACAACTTCGTCTGCAAGGTTCGTCCCTGTTTTAGCTGCAACATCATCGGTAGCAGCGGCAACATCATCTATGAGATTTACTGCATCGTCAACTTCATTGGTAACGGTCCTACTAGCTGATGTTGCTGTATTTCCGAAACCAATTTCAGCTACATTTGGACCTAGCATTCTAATAATCATAGCCCATTGTGCTAATTCTAGGGCAAAGTTAGCAAAGTCCAAGTAGAAGCCACTTGCAGGGCCATGATGGACATAGAACTTCATGGCTCCTTGCTTATATTCCATCGGAAGATTTGAATTTAGGACTGCTTCTGGACCACCAGGCTGCAGCATCATTGTATTAATTTCCCTCTGGAGATTTCTGACTTCAGGATTTGGGTCGATTAAAGGCTGGAAATTATTAGTGCCGTCCTGAATAGCTGATACATTTATGGGTTCAGGATCTTTTTTTGCTTCTGCTTTTGCTGTTACTTCTACAAAATCACAGTTGAGAATATAAGTATACTGTTCACCATTTGGTATTTCAGGATGATATGCTGGTGGAATACCAGTAATCATTGACCCTTCGCCGGGTTGGCCGGGCTTACCTGGTCCATGATCCAACATACCCGTAGGATCCTGTCGCATAATGGGATTGTTCTGAACATAGTTGTAAGGACTTATCCAGGCACGGTATGCCGCCATTGGGTCTACAGAGGTGAAAATCGAATATTTCGGACTATAGTAACGAGCACCCATATAAACCAATGAAGGAATGCCATCATAAGTTTGCGCGGTAAATTGGTAGGGGCTGCTGTAAGCGGCATTTCCTTGATGTTGATGAACTATGGGTTCGCCACTGGGGCTGTACCAGAAATATTCAAAAGGAGTACCAGACAGGTCGGTGAGGTATTCCACATTACCTAAACCATCTCCGTGATACCAATAAATTTCCGGGAATAGATCGCAGTCATATTCACCTGCCTCTTCCGGGAAGGCAATACATAAGCAGAATTCATTCTGAAAATCACTAGCCGAAGCATTAAAGGGTGGTTCGGAGTATTCACCCCCTTCTGTTCCCCAGGAACAAGCATCGCGATCATAGCTGCCCAAATAGTATTCGGGTAGGCTGCTCAGGTCCATAGCGGTAAAGAAGGAGCTTTTCCCGAAATCTGTGAACAATGGTTCCAAGCCAGCACTAATCACAATATTATTACTTACCAGTCCATTGTAGGGTACTAAATCGTTAGGGTTATCCGGGTCAAAATCGTTAAAGTGTTTTCCATATACCGGGCCGGAGCCACCCCCTTCACCTGGGGTAGGAGGTTCATAGCCTTCTGGTACCCTGGGTTCGTTTAATACTCGAGAGCTAATGCGGTTTCCGCCAATACCATAATAATGCTTGGATACTTTTACCACATTGTCATAGGCTTGGAAGAGGTAATGAGGCCCGGCATGGACGATATAAGGGTCTAATTGGTATTCCGTTCCAACCGGTTCATTATTAACATAGACTGTCTCCAAAGCCAATTCCGCTTTCATGATGCGAATGCCATAAGGGTCATATACATTATGTTGAATCCCAGTTTTGGCATCGGAACCTCTCAGTCGCTGCTCTTCATCATAAAGATGGCTTAGCTCTTCCTGTTCATTTAGTTTGATTTTTGTCAAACTTCCATAGCCATTGTATTCAAAATCTCGGTATTCAACGGGATTTTTAGAAACATCCACGATGCTGGTCACCCCATTTTTAAGATTATTCGAATAAGTGTAATTCAAATCATAATCTGCGCTTGGATGCGGATCGCTGTTTTCATCTCTTACCGTTTGAGTTTTAGAGGTGATTCTGCCGTTCAGGTCATAGCTCAAACTAAGATTGTAATTCCATTCCGCTCCAACTGCCCCTTCCCAGAGTCCTTCAACTGTGCTTAATTGATTTAGATCATCATAATTGTAATTGAAATCATAAGCTCCTCCTAAGCTGTTATAAGGCAGATTAAGCGCGGGGCTGATATTTTCTACACTTGAAATATTTCCGGTGGCATCATAGTCGAAGCTCTTATCTAATAAGCCTATGGGACTAAAATTGCTGTTATTGGCGGAACTATTTAAAGTATAAACCTTTAAGGAACCGGTTTGAGCATCGTAAGTGAAATTGGATTCAACACCGTTTCCGAAATCTTTTTCTAAGGGTTGTCCAAATCCATCAAAAGCCTGGAACTCTAAATAGAAGGATTCTGAATCCGTAATAAAATGATGACTGGTTTCGAGTTTTTCCAAATCCCCACCAGCAGCGTAGTGGTAAACCAGTTTTTCGCCATCCGGATAGCGCATGTGTCGAATCCGTCCCCAAGAATCATAAACATAATCCGTTGTAAGACTTTCTACGCCCAATTGGGGAACAGCTATGGTCCTTTTTTCTCGGATAATCTGGCCATTTTCATTGTATCGGAATTGTTCTTGGAGTAGGTAATTACCAGAATGGCCCTGTTTTACATTTAAGATTCGGCCAATGGCATTTACGGTATTGCCCGGTTTTCCATAGGTGATCTCCAGGTCATTTAAAGCATCACTTTCGGGATAGAGTTTTTTAGACAATCGATTGTACTCGTATTCATAACTGATGGCGAGGGAATTTCCCAAAACTCCATTTTCATCAATTTCTTGATAAGTGGTTTGAGTCATATTACCCGCCAAATCAAAACTCACAGACGTTTTTCCATGGTCGGCATGTAACTCTTCTTTTACACGGCCCATTCGGTCATAGCTATAGCTGGTGCTAATGCCGGCCGGGTTGGTGCGGGAAAGTAATTGGCCAATAGGATCGTGGGAGTATTGGGTGACATTTTCATCCAAAATATCGCCCCGAACTAATTCTTGAACCTGACCGAAATAATCCAAAGAGATACGCTCAATTAGTTCCGTGTGTCCGTAAGTTGTAGACTCAATCGTTATAAAATCTTCTGATTCCACAGGATTGGCTACCAGATCATCCCAGAAGAATTTCTGTTGAGATTTTGTGTAGTAGCGAGTGGCGCTTACGATATAATCGGAAACTGAATAGGAAAGTGCATTTCGACCAAATTCATCGGTATAATTAATGCTTGCTGGCAATACACTAGCAAAATCACTTACCTCGATAGTTCGAAGTGTGGCTTCACTTGGGTTAGTATTTGTTGCCTCACTTAAATAGCTAAAAGCAAGATTTCCGAAATTATCAAAACCAATTGGACCACTAATTCGGCGACCTTTCACATTCTCCTGAGTACTCGGATTGTAAATGCTTACTTCTTGTTGACTCTGCATAGAACGACCTAAACCATCGGTCATAAGCGCGGTACGAACAATAGAGCTGGAATTCCAGGCTGGCCCATTCAAGCTTAAACGCGAGCTAGCAGTGAGTTGCAAGCTAGGATAGCTATTGGTGTTCTGTGCTCCAAATTCCGAGGCATTGGCGGCCGTTCCTAAATATTGTTTGGCTATAGCCCAGGGTTTTTCTGTGCTGGGGTCCACTGACCAATATTCAAAGGCAATGGTGTAAGGTGCATTGGGATCGGCTAATTCACGGGGGCTAAAAATTCGTGATGGTCGATAAAAGTCATCATAGTAGATTTCTGATTTTTGGCCATTTGGATCGATCAGCATTCGTAAAAGCCCGGTTTCCGTTTCAATCAACATTTTAGATGTTTCATCCCATGAACTCCCTGTAGTGGGAATAAATCGATCAATTCGTGTTTTAGGATATTGGCTAAACTGACTATCGTAGCTGATGTGAATTTCCTTGCTATCTCCTTGATGATTATCAGGTAAAATGATTTTATTGGTAAGACCTTGCGCGTTATAATAGGTTTCGCTATAACTGTAGACTCCGCCATCATTATCGATACCTACTTTTTTTGGTGCTAAATGATTTGAGCTTAGTTCCGGTACTATAGTTCTACGTAGTAATGAAGAGCTAGACACGGTATCATTAGTAAACAAGCGATAACGTAATAATTGACCCACACGATTGGCTGCTTGAGAAGGCGCATAATAGTCAAACTTGGCAATCAGGTCTACCTTGTAGTCAGGGATAAAGCTGCGATCATAGATGTTTCCATTTTCTCCAGAGGAGCTTAAGTTCCAGTTTTCCAGACCGGGGCCATCCATTCCATTAATCACCGCAGTTCGCACATCCCCATATTTATTATAGGTGAATTCTACTTTGCGAGACTGAAATTTTGCGGTTTCTCCTACATCTGCGGGTTCCACATAGGTGAAGGTTTCCACTGAATTCAATCTTGGGAATAGGCAGGCCGTTTCGGAAACAGTATTCATAAAGAATTCTGAATTATTCAGATAGATCTCATTAAGACCATGGTCATCATCTATATGGGTCTGATTCCAGGCATGGAAATCATAGTCAAAGTTTTGCTTTTTAATTAGATGTGCTCGGGTAATAGCATTCGGGTTATTAGGATCTACCTGACCGTAATGAGGGGAGGGTAAAGTTTCAGGAACCTCTTTAAGTAGAACCAGATCTATTGTTTCTAAGACCAAGTTAGCCTGATACTTAAACTGATTTCGAGCATTTGGTGTATTGGAGCTTGGTTCAGGGTATTGCTGAATGCTCAGGAATTGTTGTTTGGTATCAGCTGAAACGGCTGGAGCAATGTTGCCTTGACTGTGAGTAGGTAAATGACTGAAATCGGTGTTGGGAAGGTATTGATTGCTTAAAACTCCAATCCGGCTGAAACCCAGAAACTCTCGGTCCCGGCGATCGTAGACCCCACCATCGTAGAGGTAGTAAAAGCTAATATTGTCCGCCCCATCGGATATCGGGTTACCAGAAGACTCGCTGTATTCTACGAAGCCATCATAAATATTAACCTGGAAGAGAGTCCATTGGGAGAATGGCATGTCCCAATATACCTTGTCTTCTTCAGTAGTGGGATAAGTTTGGTAATCATTGATGTAGCGGTCGAAATAGCCATATTTATTTCCCACTCTTTGGTAGTCTAAGCTAATTTCAGAGCCGGTAGGGCTTTTAATCTTTTTGAGAAGGTTGGATTTTTTAACTGTACAGAGATATACGTCCATTTCGTCTTGGGTATGCCAGTCGTTTTCATCAAGTGAAAGAAAGTCAGGAAATCCATCTCCGTTTACATCCTTAAATGTGAATTCTTGATTATTTCTAGCTAAGTATCCGACAGCATTTGTGCCAACAACAATCTTAGCAAGGGTTCCAGAAATTCCTACCACCGCATTAAGAGCAGCTTGATAGGATAGAAGCTGATTTTGTATTTGTTTATTACCAGGAGTGCTATATTGAATTGGAGTGCTGGATATGTAGGTGCCCATATTTAAATAAATCAAATAGGCATTTCCAGATTCATCATAGCTTACTCGATCCGGCAAACCATCTGCATTCATATCAATTAGCGTGCTTTCGGTCATTTGATTTTGGGTAAGTATACCTAGAGATATTCCGCCTTGCACTGGAACGTTAACACTCCCTATTTGACCGCCTATGCCTGCGCTTAAATTACCTCCTATTGACAAGCCATCGACGTCTTCAATATTATCTATTGAAGGCCAATTGATTAGTGTTGCTTTGTTTAGGGCGGAACCTGTATTAAAAGTGAAGCGCGTGGTTCCAGAGCCATCATTTAATTTAGTTTGATCAACCCAATCTGTTAAGCCATCCCCATTTAAATCCAAGAGGCCTTCCTCAAATATGGATTCTCCGGTTAAGACATTTATTGAGCCTCCCACACCTGTTCCTGAGATCAATTGGATTCTAGAGCTATAAGTACTGCCTACGATAGCTTCTCCGGTGGTGCCCGCAGAATTTGAAATACCTGTAGTCCCAAATTTTCTCCTTAGAATGGTTACACCTTCTCCATAATTAGTTAAGGGTCTTCTGCCACCCATTGCGTCGGTACGTATGACTTCTAAGCGCTCAAGAGTTTCGTTTAAATAGATTTCATCAGGGTAAGAGTCGCCATTGATATCGAAAAAAGCAGATAATGCTCTATTACCTTTATCATTATCCCATTCATCCGTGGACATTGTCATTGAGCTTCCTACGCTGACATTTTCTGGGCCCATGGAGCCTCCAAAACTTATGGAAGTGTTGTAAGCTTTTAATCTTAAACTAGGTGCGGGTTTGTCAGTGCTGCTACTAGCTTGGTTTGAAATGCTGGTTTCGGTTTCCGTGGGAATTTCACCAATGGAGCCAAGACTGGTATTGGCTTTTAATATTCTGGCAATTGGGTTAAAAGGATGTACCCAAGCATCTTGACTGCTGCTTTCCAGAGTGCCGAAATCCGAGAAATAAGTGTCTTCTTCTAATTCTCCACGATAGGCCTTTAAGGGTTTAAAAGGATTTTGGTCTAAATCTGGGTTGACATTAAAACTACTTACGATGCCTTCCAAATTAGTAGTGCTGATGGATTGAAGTTCTGTATTCGTAATGGGATCTCCATTAGCATTTAAGCCTATATTCATTTGATCAGGATCGATTAGGGTGCTGATGTCACCATTCCATCCAAATTGTCCCCAGCCCAAGTATTCAGGTCCATAATGAGTGTCATTATCCTTATAGAAGACACTTAAATAGCTAGACATTGAAACAGGATCGCATTCATAAGTATACAGGTCTTCTTCTTCATTGTAGGTGCTGATGAAATCAAAGAGACTGATCTTTAGGTATTGCGCTATTAAAGGAGCGAGCACCGGATCATCGGTAATGGCTGAAATATACATTTCGTCATTATCGAATAGTGAGCGGGAAATACTGTAATCGGCATCACAGGAGCTAATGGCCGTATTGCTGCCACTGGGTAAGTTTAGATCATAGAAGGTTATAGCGTAAGGACTAGTGCTTAGTTCAACCTTATAGGTTTTAATTAAATCATGAATTGTTTTGATTTTTATTTTGAAGCTAACAGGATCAGTATGGCTAACTTGCGAGTAATAGCTAGAGGCTAAGCTTAGGTTAGCACTGGGTTCAAGTTTAATATCAGTTGAACTGGATCCTAGGTAATTGGAAATATCAACTTTAGAATTTAAAAGGGCAGTCCTTTCAAAGGGCTCATACTTTACAATGGGATATACTTTAGAATCACCAGTACCGGCAGGATCATCAAGCAGAATAGGTCTCCAATTGATGGCTTTCCAATCCACATTAGAAGGTGAACTCACTGTAAAAGAAACATAAGCTTCATCATAAGAGCTAAAGTCGAAGCCACTCGCACTTTTAATAGCATTGTACTGCCCTAAGGAGAAGTTTGCTGGTGTAATAACATCCGTAGTCCCCGGCAAGACGGTATATTCAAATACATCATTAAAGGAATTTCCTGATAGAACCCCTTTGAAGCGGATACTAAAAGTTAGGGTGTCACTATGCGCAGTACTTATACTGCAATTGGGAAAGGTTAAAAAAGCTTGAGTGTTTGGTACAAGCGGGCTGAAATTCAAATCACTTAGTAAAAAGCCTTGCTCGGCACTAATGCTAGTCCAATCGACTTGATCTGCATTCAAGATTGAGCCGGTAGTGTAATTTATAACCGGATTCCAGCTTATTAAATCAAACTTGGTGTTGTTGTTGCCTGTGGCCCTAAAAAGAATTAAGTCACCCTTTGCGACTGAGATATTATTTACTGGGTAATTCGCAGTGGAACCGGGTGAGATAGAATGGACTCCTTCAATGCGACTTTCACCGGTTGACGTTTGGTGCTCAATGCTTACTTTAATTCCATCATTTGATTCAGAGTCTAGAGAAATGGAATTGCTAATACTAATAGTTCCATCTTTCAAGGCCCTCCAAGACCGAACCACTTCAGTTTCTACCACTTCGTCATCGTTGAAACTAGGTCGTGAGATAATCGCATTCTCAAAAATGGGGTTTGGGGTAGTGGAGCTACCAGTTTCGTAGGTGATATTATGATCGACGGGGTTTATAGTACCAAAGGATACTTTACCATTTTCAATAATATCCAAGATTCCATCACCATTTACATCGTTAGTATAGGTTGAAGTTTCGGCATTAACCCAGTTCCAATCATATTGAAGAAAGCCACTGGTACCTCCACCATCAACTACTGCACCTACTCCTACAGAACTTGTTTTTGAAAGGGAATATTGGAAACGATCAAGGTCGGAATCCGTACTAGAGTTTATGGTTACTTTTTTGCCTCCAAAATAGGGTGTTCCATTGATGGTTATTCTACCCGGATAATAGGCTAAGGCCGTTGCTCCAGCCTTTTGAATTATTAAGTCAGGAAGTCCATCTCCATTAATATCCTGATGTGAAACTCTTCCATAAGAATAGTCCCTACCGAATCCTGTTGTTCCGTAGATTGAGTTAGAAAGAGTTCCTTGATCGGGAAGACCAACCCCTGCTAATCCTCCCAAGCTAAAGCCGCCGCTATAACTTGCACCTAGAGGTGAGTATTCAAAACCGCTCCTGAGGTCGTCTGCGTAAGGGACTTTGTCATCGTCGGAGGAGGGGTTGTCATCGGATTTGTCAATTGGCATTGATGCTACCTTTTGTACGCTTGAGGAATATTCTAAATCATTCTGAAAATACTCTAAATCATAGGTGTAGAATTCAGTATTACCAACATTCTCGGTAATAGAGCTTAAAAGGATTTTACCGAAGTCACCACTGGTTTGTTCAAAAGTGTAATTACGAATTTCTTCTTCGTCACCGCTGGTGTTGATGTCGGGGTCAAAAGCGACGCTAATGGATTCCAGAATTTTAAAAGTTCCTAATTTTTTAGTAGTGCGATAGGAAACTCTGGCATCAGCTCTAACCCCTGCCTTGTAATTGAATTCAATGAGGTAAGGCGGGTCAATATTAGTACTGCCTTCAAAACCAGTATATCGAATTTGCTTAATTAATAGTTCTTCAGCTCCATTTAATACGTCATTGGAGCCAGAGGCCACAAAATTCTCATATTCAAAGTCGATGTAGTTTCCCCATTTATCTTCAATACGCGCAATCTTCCAACTGATAAGGTTTCCTGAGCCATCGGTAATAGTGGTGTTGGCATCTAAGGTACTGCCATCTTTGGATCCGTAGTACATTTTGGTTTG